>Ga0123340_1001174_pt1 | contig 21059 bp, 19 predicted proteins | sample SirMexnodulemix_FD_89961 | JGI IMG/M metagenome (GOLD analysis project Ga0123340, IMG submission 89961) | Root nodule microbial communities of legume samples collected from Mexico - Siratro Mexico nodule mix | ecosystem: Host-associated > Plants > Roots > Nodule | place: Mexico: Nepantla... | reverse complement strand
TTTATTATTTAATTATATATAATTTATATATTTAAAATATTTAATTATAAATTATTTTTATATAAGTTGAAACAGCAAACATAAATTCAAAATACCAATTATTTGTTACGGTATATATTTAAACGAAATTCACCAAACACACCAGTATGTTACCAGCAAAATCGCAAAGAGAACGAGATTTGACCGAATGCTTAAACTAAAAGTTAAAATGGTTAAAAATAAATAAATAAATAAATCACAGAACGTGCATTTGACTCGTCCGAGTGAAATCGGCAACACGGAGCCGACGTGGGATAACCACAACAAACCTCCTCGCTGGAGGGTGTAACACCATCACTAGCAAAATTTCCCTCTCTTCTTTCCTCTTTTTCTTCTCACAACCCTAACCTCTTCCCCGCAATTCTCACCCCTCACTCTCTCTACCACGTCGCGTTGTTTCGCACCTTCCCAACAAACCCTAAACCTTTCGCCAAACACACAAAACTCTGCAAAAAACCGCACAGAAGCTTCATTCTCCGTCTGATTCCACGATGGAGCCTCCCGTAGTGAGATCTAGGGGTCGCCCGCGCAAACGGAGAAGAGAAGAGGACGGAACCGTCGCCGGCGATCCGAAAACGTTGCCTGAGGCGAAGAAGGCGCCTCCGGTTGTACTGGTTGGTCGATACGTGCTGAAAGAGTTCCGCAGGAACACGGTTCTTCTCGGCAAAGTCGTCCGCTACGACCGCGGATTGTACAGAGTCGTGTACGAGAGTGGCGGATTTGAGGATTTAGATAGCAGAGTGATTCGTAGGATACTTCTCCCTGATAGCTATTTCGACGATGATTTGATTCGGAGGAAAGGCGAATTGGAGGAATCTGTGTTGCCGAAAATCGTGGAGGAACGGGAGAGAGATTCCAGCGAAGTTGGAGACGATTTATTGGTTGGAAACGAAGAGGAACGAAATGAAACGGACGATGAGTCTTGCGGCGAGGCTAGGGATTTGAGTTCCGATGCCGAAACGCCGATTCCGTCTCCACCAACGCTTCCGCCGTCTTCCGGAACAATTGGCGTTCCGGAACCGTGCGTTTTGAATCTTCTTTCAGTGTATGGATTTTTGCGGTCGTTTAGCATTCGTCTGTTTCTCAGTCCTTTTACTCTGGACGAGTTTGTCGGTGCTTTGAACTGTAAAGTTTCGAACACATTGCTTGATGCTATTCACATTTCGCTGATGCGTGTTTTGAGACGTCACCTTGAAAACATTTCACCAGATGGCTCGCGGCGTGCAACAAAATGCCTTAGGTGCTTAATTCTCCGACCGTCTTTTTTTTTTTATTTAGTTCGATTTTAACATTGGATTTAGTTTTAGGACCAAACATGGATGCAGTTACTTTTGGTTCTGTTTTCTGATTAGAGTTAGAGGTCACTGATGCTATATAAAAACGTTTTGTTTTACTGTAGCTGCTTCATCTCATTTGTTTTCAATCACGCTTACAGTGTTCTAGAACGCTGTGTGGTAATTTTATGACTATTATGTTACGTGCCAGTTTATCTGATAGGTGGTAAAACACGAAGTGCTCTGTTTATGTTATCATTTTCATCCAAGGACGCCTGGAGACCGTAGTGTTAGTGGGATGATTTTATGTAGTGAAATTGGTGTTATGTTCCATTTGGTTTGATTGATGGAAAACAACTGTTCTGTTTATGTTCCCATTTTTGGTCTTTGAGGGTTTGGCGGAGCACATGGCTACCTTTATTCTACTTCTTAACTTGTTTTCTTCTTGTTTAGATCCCAAAACCACTTGAAGGCATGTTATATGCCCTTTTTAGTGTCAGGTAGGAGTGTTGTATTAGAATTTTGAAGCAAAGAAAATGTCTTTGTTTGACCGATCGATTAATTTTATGGAGGACAACAAATCTGTTATTCTTTTAATTTCTCAATACGGAAACTATTGTATATGCTCTAGTGTCCTATTAATGAGATTTTTTATATTAAAATATTATTAATTGGAATATGTATTTTTTTCCAGGTGCATTGATTGGAGTTTACTTGATGCTTTGACTTGGCCTGTTTTTACGTTTCAGTATCTAGCAATTTATGGTTACACAAAGGGACCTGAGTGGAAAGGATTTTATGACGAAATATTTTATGGCGAGTACTATTTATTGCCTGCAAGTAGGAAACTGATGATTTTGCAAATTCTCTGTGATGATGTTTTGGCATCTGAGGAGTTTAAAGCTGAAATGAACATGCGTGAAGAATCAGAGGTTGGGATTGATTATGATAATGAAGATAGCCTTCCTAGTGAAATTGGGCCTAGAAGAGTTCATCCAAGATATTCCAAAACTACTGCCTGCAAGGATAGTGAAACTAAGAAGTATGTTTCAGAATTGAATGCTGAGGATGTTGATGGAAATGGAGATGAATGCCGCTTGTGTGGCATGGATGGAACTTTACTTTGTTGTGATGGTTGTCCTGCTGTTTATCATTCAAGGTGTATTGGTGTGATGAAGATGCATATACCGGATGGGGAATGGTATTGTCCTGAGTGCAAAATAGATATGATGGGCCCTACAATTGCTCGAGGAACATCACTTAAAGGGGCTGAAGTATTTGGAAGAGATTTGTATGGGCAAGTTTTCATGGGTACTTGCGACCACTTACTGGTGTATGTTTAACATCTTTTTTACGTTTCTTTCATTCCATTTATTATGCTGGAATCCTTGTGTACTTTGAATTTGTGTTCTATTTTTTCATTTATCTGTTTTACTTTTTGCTATCATTCCCAGTAATTACTATAGATGTACTTGCAAATTTGAGGTTAGATTTTGATATTATATTTTTGCAGGCTCAATGTCAGCTGTGATGAATTTTGTCTTAAGTACTACAATCAGAATGACATTCCTGAAGTTCTTCAAGTCCTCTATGCATCCGAGCAACTTAGACCTATATACAGTGGTATTTGCATGGCAATTTTAGAATATTGGAAAATTCCAGAAAACTTCTTGTCCATTTGTGTCACAAGTGTACCACAAGTAAACTTCACAAATTCGAACACAGATGTGAAACTTCCTCTCATGATTAAAGAAGAGAATCAAGCTTTAAGTTCGTTGAAGGCAGAATACAGTTTAACATTTGCAAATGGGATTTGTAGTGATAATTTGGAACCATCTCTTGATGCTTCTTTGGTTACAACTAGTGGTCCTGCTCCTGGAAGCAGTGGCAATACAAGAACTACTGTTAATTTGAAGCTTTGTGAGGAAACTGCAATGAATTCAACAGTTTCAGTTGTTAACCATCTGTCCAATCCAAAGTATGAAAATCCTGTTAACATGACAGCTGGAGTTGGCCCTGCTAACTGCTCCTTTGTAAGCGGCCAATTTAATAATTATGGGCACAGAAATGACATAAGGTTGCCTATGAATTTTTCTTTGCAAACTAAAGGTGGCCAATCTGGTTTTGGAAAGTGCAAAGGCAGTTTAACTAATGATTTTGTGTACACTGGTTTCTCCTATAAACCACAGTCATACATTAATTGTTATATGCACGGTGATTTTGCGGCATCTGCCGCTGCTAACCTGGCCGTTCTTTCTTCAGAGGATTCTAGATCAGTGGGTCACGTGTCTGATAACTTGGGGAAAGCAACATCTGGAAACACTTATTTGCTTGCAAAAGCATTCTCCCAAACAGCTTCACGGTTCTTTTGGCCAAGTTCTGAAAAGAAGCTTGTAGAGGTTCCAAGAGAGAGGTGTGGCTGGTGCCTTTCTTGTAAAGCCCTTATTTCAAGCAAGAAAGGATGTATGTTAAATCATGCTGCTCTAAATGCCACCAAAAATGCAATGAAAATCCTTTCTGGTCTTGCTCCTGTAAGAATTGGAGAAGGAATCATCCCTAGCATTGCAACTTATGTTATATATATGGAGGAAAGTTTACGCGGTTTAATAGTTGGGCCCTTTTTAAGTGAATGTTATAGAAGGCATTGGCGTAAACAAGTGGAACGAGCCACATCATTTAGCGATATAAAACCCCTTTTGCTCAAAGTGAGTGATTGTTATTATTTTTAAATGAAGGAGATTCATTAAATTTTAATGTCCAGACTCTTGATGGATTGCCTGCACTTCTTGCGCTTGTTAAATATGCAGATTTATAAATAATTTGTTTTTCATTGATTGATGAAATTGTCCTTTTCAGCTCGAGGAGAACATTCGATCAATTGCTTTTTGTGGGGACTGGGTGAAGTTGATGGATGATTGGTTGGCTGAATTTTCTACAATTCAAAGTGCCGCAGTTACTATTGGAACTACACAGAAACGAGCAACATGTGGGAGGCGTAAGAAACAGTTATCTATCAATAAAGTTACAGCTGGTGCTTGTCCTGAAAATTTTGTATGGTGGCATGGCGGGAAATTTTCCAAATCTGTATTTCAGAAAGCTGTTTTGCCAAAAGCCATGGCCAGAAAAGCGGCCCGACAAGGTATTCTAGTATATATTATGCCATTCTTAACTCGAAGTAGATTATTAGCTAAATTGGATTGTTGCATTTTTAGTCAGTTATTGATTAACCATGAACTGAAACGGAAATCTTCTCCTCAAGTGACAGTAATTGGTCATTTTCTTGTTAAAATTATATTATTATATTAAAACATTAAATTATAAGGTATTCTTAATTTATAAATTTCTAAATGTATTTATATATTTAAACAATAAATATATATTACATAATTAATATTTACCTTGAGATTTCAACTCAAAAATCAGGAGTTCTAGAAATATTGTGGTTGTCAAACTTGAATTTGATATAATTGAGTTTCATCTACAAATCCTGCTATGTAGTTTTATTCTATTACCATCCTGTCTGTTCCTAGCTGTTGACAACTATTTTCCATTTGCTTTTGAAGTAAATTAAATTTGTATGGAAATAAAAACACAAATGCTGACTGTTTTGGGCATCAGGTGGTTTGAGGAAAATTTCGGGTATATTATATGCTGATGGCTCTGAGATTCCTAAAAGAAGCAGACAGGTTGTTTGGAGAGCTGCAGTTCAAATGAGTTGGAATGCATCCCAGTTGGCCCTTCAGGTCTCTTCTGATATATATATATATTCTTTTTTTTTGCTCTAGCAATTCCTTTGTTTGTTTAGTTCAGCATGCTAGATTTGTCAATAATTTACATGATATTTGATTATTTGCATCAGGTCCGTTATCTAGATTTTCATGTGAGATGGAGTGATCTGATTCGTCCTGAGCATAACCTCTTAGATGTGAAAGGTCAAGATACTGAAGCATCTGCTTTTAGGAATGCAAATATTCATGAAAAAAGAATTGTGGAGGAAAAAATTTTGTATAGAGTAGCCTTTGGAAACCAAAAACATCTTCCTTCTCGGGTAATGAAACATGTTGAAATAGAGCAAGGTCCTGAAGGAAAGGAAAAATATTGGTTTTCTGAAAAGCGCATTCCTTTATATTTGGTAAAAGAGTATGAAATGCGCCATGGAAAAATGCTATCTGATAAAGAGTACCTTTACATTTCATCTCAGTTGCGCAGAAGGCGATTAAAAGAAACCTACAAGGACATTTTCTTTTACCTTACCTGCAAGAGGGACAAATTAGACATGTTATCATGCTCTGTTTGTCAGCTGGGTGTTTTAATTGGGTAATTTACCTTTCGTTGTTACTGTTTTATTCAGGTGTTTGTATATGCTATTCCTTCTTTTCTTTCACACTAGTTTCTCTAACGCCACAATTTTTCTCTTGGTTTCATTTCAGGAAAGCTCTCAAGTGCAGTGCCTGTCAAGGTAGGCTCCTTGTGTGATCCATCATCGTTTCACTCATTTTAAGATCTTTTCAATTTCTTATGAAACGAATTGATGTTTTCCATTGAATAAAGACACGACTCCATATATAAAAAGAATCTACTCACAAATGAATTCTTATAATCTTTTCTTTTTCTTTTTGTATCTTGCCCTTTTTATTTTGTTTTGCTCTGTACTTATTTAGTTTAATCTTCTATTTCATACGGGCATAGGTTACTGTCACACGGGTTGTTCAGTGAGTTCAACTGTCTCTACATGTGAAGAAGTTGAGTTCCTGGCCACATGCAAACAATGTCATCATGCCAAATTACTTACTCAAAAAGAGTCTTGTAATGAGTCTCCAACCAGTCCCTTACTCTTAGAAGGACAAGAACAAAGCACTTCTGCAGTTCTGAAGGAACCAGGGCCTAAATGTGATGGTCAAGGATTGATGTCTTCTAGGACAAAGAATAATCGATCTGACATGAAACGAGCCGCTTCTGATTTCCCTTTGGAAACAAAAGGCCGAAGCAAAAATTGTTCTTGGGGTATTATATGGAAAAAGAAGAACAATGAAGATACGGGCTTTGATTTCAGGCTCAAGAACATTCTTCTAAAAGGAGGTTCAGGCCTGCCTCATTTGGAGCCTGTTTGTCGCTTGTGCCAAAAACCATACAAGTGTGATCTAATGTATATCTGTTGCGAAACATGTAAACGTAAGTTTTTTACCAAGGTAATAAATGCCGACATTTTTACCTACTTACCCTTTATTCATCTAATTTCTGAGTTTTACAGATTGGTACCATGCTGAAGCTGTTGAACTCGAAGAGTCCAAACTTTTTGATGTGCTGGGCTTCAAATGTTGCAAGTGTCGCAGGATAAAGTCGCCTGTATGTCCTTTCTCTGATTTGAGTTACAAGATTCAAGAGAGCAAGAAGTCTTCAAGGGTTGCAAAGAAAGAGTATTTCGGTGGAGATTCTGATTCTGGTACACCTATTGACAGGAGAACATGTGAGCCTGCAACTCCTATCTATCCTGCAGTGGATGTCTCTAGACAAGACAATGATCCTCTGCTGTTCTCCCTTTCAAGTGTTGAGCTGATTACAGAACCCGAGTTAGATGCAATTGGTGTGGGCAATACTGTCTCTGGGCCAGGACTTCGGAAGTTATCTAAGCGTGAGATGGAGAATAATGGTTCTTTTAGAGGTAATCTTCATGCTGACTTCTCAACCAGCAATGAAATGGTTTCCAAATCAGTAAAAGATTTATCTCCTTTAGAACATGGCTCTACTGACTGCAGTCTTCTGAAGGACCCCGAAATTGTAAATTATGACGAGTTGGTGGATTTTGAACCTCATACCTACTTCTCTCTGACTGAACTGCTCCACTCAGATGAGAATATTCAATCTGAGGAAGCTAATGCGTCTCGAGTATTCTCGGGGTGTTTGACAAATTCTTGTACGTTAGATATTCCTGAAGAATGCGGGACTGTTAATTTAGCATCCAACTGTGAGCCTACAAATTTGTTGAAAGAAAATGTTAATAGTTGTCGGGAATGTTCAAAAAAGGAACCGCTCCCTGATCTCCATTGTCAGATTTGTAGGATTTGGATTCACAGCCATTGTTCACCTTGGGTTGAATCACCCTCTCGGCTTGCAAGTTGGAGATGTGGTGATTGCCGGGAATGGCGATAGCAGATTTTGTTTGTCATCCTGTGAGATCTATCGGGTGCAGTAATTGCCAGGAATGGCGATAGCATACAAACTTTGACTGGCAATTTTAGCATTAATCATACAAGCTGGCTCAGTATGTTTGTGTGCATTGATCTGTGCGGGTATTATACGTGTTGGACGAATTGCCGCGGAACTTCTTGTGCGCCTTCAGAGTTTAATTCATCTGCAGGTTGCTATGAATTTTGTTACCTGCGATTGAGATAGTCTTTGAGTAATTTTGATATCCGATACATGTTTCCAACCCGTGAACCATTTGGTTGAATGTTCTGGAACCATATCGGTTTATATTACTCAATAATTGCATTTCCTCCTACTCACTTCTATTGCTGGATTCATAGAAGTTGCTCTGATCATGGGAGATAAGCATGTTTTTGGGTTGCTTATCTGACAGGATTATTTGTATAGATTGGATTCACATTGTTTTGGTGGTCGGTCAAAAATTAAAGCCTTCACCTTTGGATCTTTAGCTCAAACTGAGATGCCTTAACCTTTTCCCCGGCCCCATCAGTAGTCATTCTTTACACTGCACTGTAAAACCGCTTTCTTTCTGCTTCCCTAGGCGCTTCCTTTTCAGAGATTCTACTACTATACTAATGGATGAAATATAGGCTTTTTTAAGTTTTTTTTTTTAATGAGTTTATTGGTATTATAATTGCATTCCTCTTCCTAATACAAGGAGTTTGCGATTTCTGTCATCGATTTGTTCGGAAAAGTGAACATTTTAAATTTCACATTGAATATTACCTAGTCTGATTAGCTCTTTAAACACGAAAAATTATTTTGAATCTTGTAATTTAGATTTCATATAAACTAAAAAATCTCAGTTATCTTTATTTTAATATCAAGTTTCATTCAGATATCATGATACAAATTGAGTTTGAGTTCAATATTTATGAAATTTCTTGTTTACTACTCAAGTTTTTAATATTTAAATTATTAGGGATTAAAGAATATGATTAAAATATTTATTCGAATTCCTTTCAGCTTTCGAATTTGTAAATATAAAGCAACGACCAATTGGTAACTGAAACTTCAATAATGTATTTGCTTCGGCATAACACACGCCTCAGGAATATTTTAATATAAACATAAAATAGAACCCTAATGTATCGTAGCAAAAATGCGCATGTCCTTACTCCACAAACTATTATTGTATATGTAATGTCAAAATAACAATTTCAAACTTACAATTGTTTCTATCAAAGGCAATATCTTACATGCTATCAGGTGCCCCGCAAACAATCCAGCGAAACTGGGAAGGGGAAAAATATTAGAAAACTGAGAACCCTTGCCCAACTGATATAAAATCTGGCTTAAAGGACAATCACTTTGTGCAGAAAGAATCTCAAAAATGCCCACCAACCCAGAAATCCCTGCTCAAACCAAGCTCACTCGTAATTCCGCCAGCCCTTGCATCATGATTTCGTATATCCACCTCACTAGCTTGAGGGAAACATGGGTTAGGCTGTGTAGATGAGGTTTACAAATGTGTAATGATTAATGAACGAACACCTTTATGTTGTCATAAAAGGGCAGCCAGTATTGCCCCAGGATCCGTCAAGGATGCAGGAGCACCGCTGGGTTGAGCCACTGGAGATGTTGGAGCTGGCTGTGTTGGACGAATTGCGATGGGAGTGGGGATGCTGACTAACTGGTCCTTGATGAACTCCTTCAGCCTGCAAGCCAATACAAGAATCATCAGCAGAGGATGTACTCAGAATCAATCTATTGAAAACATCTTGTAAAAAAGTAGATCACGTACTCAAACGTTAGTGTTGGGTCCCCTGAAGCAACTGTCATTCGCAGCTGGGTTCTGTCTGCTGGGTCTGTCTCAATTCTTACCTGTGCACATCATTCACAAAAAAGCTTTAAAACTACCTCAAGCTTCAACTACTGTTATCACTAATTTAATCATGAATGTCTGGGATAAATTATAATCACGACTATACTATTTGCAGGGATTGCGGACTACAATGCAAGATATGTAGTTCAACATATGTACTTACCAAACAAAGCATTGCCCTAGTACTTTCTGAATAAAATGTTGTACTCGCAACAAGATTGTTTGGATTGGGATCCTGATAGATGGCAGAAATAATGTATATTAGTAGTTAAGAATATCAATAAAGATAAATAAAAAGAAGTAAAAAGAGGAATTTCAATATCTTACAAGGCCAGGGGAAACTGTCAAGTGGTAACTGTTGAATAAGTTTGCCATTTCAAGCAGTGGAAGTGGTCTAACACCTCTAACCTGCAAAACCAACAGGAAAGATAGTAAGTTTGGATGACCATAAAGAACAAGCCAGTAATGCAATTGCAGATCTGCCACAAAAAATAATAATAATCAAATTGGTAGATGATATCCAAAGTTTACACAATGCAAATACATACCACTTCTTGAAGCTTCAAAGGTGGTCCAGGAAGTGATCTCCATTGAGGGAAAAACTCTTCAGCAGATACAGATATAGGTTGGAGAAATTTATTTAGGACAGCAGGTAGGCGAAGCTTGACATTGACCTATGAAGCAACACATAAATATGCATCAATTAAAATAGTATTTGGTTGGAGAGAAATGGAGGGGATGAATTTTTGTAAAATTTTCTTGTTCTGTTCAAAGATGGAGAGAAGAGAGATAAAATCCCTTTTCATCAATTTTGAAGTAAGTTGGTAAAAAAATGTTTAGAGGACTATCCTACTGCTCATGGAATAGAAGTCAGCCATAAGCTTGGGTAGACATCCTACTGCTCATGGAAGGAGGAGAAAGCATAATGATGTATTGTGACAAGATCTCACTTCCTAAGGGATCAAGTGAGTAAAGGAAAGCTGGAGTTAAAACACTGCAGTACTACTGAACAGGTGGCTGACATTTTAACAAAAGCCTCTTAAGGCTGACAGATTCAAGTTGATTAGAGAGACGATAGTAGTGCAGTCTATTGCTAATCTGAATTAAAAGGGTTTTGTAGGTAGTTAGTGGACTGTTCACTAACTGTTGTAATAGTACTATAAATAATAACGATGTATTGTGGCACATATATGTGTGAGAAATAAAATTTCAAATTTAGTTCTCTTTAATTTTCTTCTGTGTTTATGTGAGTGTGTGTTCTAACATAAAGTAGTCAACTGGCATTTTTTTTCGGAAGTTTAAATTTAAGTACCCTATCGTTACCAAACATGTAGGAGAAATCAAGAACAGCGACATCCCTGCTTGGATGGAGATTAATGACCTCAAGTGGGCATTGCACCTATACGATCAAAAGAGGGAAAATGTAAATCAACAAAAATAACAATATTTGAAAGAAACCAACAGTAACAAAAGGATTCTCACTTGTGCCCGGGGAGGTATGGTTTCTGGTACTAGGGAGAGCTCCATCTTCAAATGTGTGGGAGGCAATATTAAAGCTTGAACAGAGACAAGAGGAGAAGTGTTCTTGTTTCCCAAGAAAAGAACAAGATGACCAAGGTGAGCTCTCCATTCTGCCTTAATACCAATCTGGGAAAATATAAATTTTAATCTAAGAACACAAGTTTAAGCTGCAAATAAACATGATCAAAATTAAAACAAGAAAATAGAGAACATTACAAAAATAAATGAAGAAAATACCTGAATGTAAGGATCCTCGTATAGAACACCACTATCCTTCACGCACAAAGCATGAAATCTTTCAGCAATATTTCCAATTGGCTGCACATACAGAAGGTGCAAGTTATATTCCAATGCCCACCAATAACTTTTGTAGTAATATCCATATAATGTTGAACAATAGAGAACAGAGTCTAGTGTAAGAGTAATTGTTACATGGTTTAAATTTGTATTTGTCCTAGAAAGTATTGATGTAAGAATGTGGTTCATCATTGATAATCAAGCATAAAAAATATAAGGAAAAACCATATCCAATGGAATTTTGCATCAGTTAGCACAGCCGGTTAAGCAAAAGACTAAATTACTAGTTAATGCAAAAGGTACCTGCACAGAGTTGGTCGGTTCTCCAGCAGGTACTATGGCTGTGGCTTCAACCACAGTACCTTCCAATCCTGAATTAGAGCCTGAACGAGTGTGGACATTAATACTGGGAGGGCCTTCAATAGCCAATGGACCCAAGAGATCACCAAGGAGATCTGCTGAAGGAGGTTGAGAATCTACTTTACTCAATGTCCCATTTTCCTGGGATAATCTTTCACCAGCTGAAGTATCATCCTGTTCAGAAAAAAACGTCAAACCAAGCAATAGGAAGAACCATTATACAGTTAAAGATTAAATCATGTTGACCAAAATCATTTGTGAAGATACACAAAGCAGAGTGAACAACGAACCACAGCACTGCTCATGCTCGGTATCTTTACAAGGCTAAGTTGGCCACCAGAAGGAGTTCCATTAGCATGACTTTGTTCTGTTACAACCAAAGCATTTGATGTTTGAGATTGCTGCTGAGCTCGTAACCTTATGGCACTTTGTTCGGCAGTATCAACTTCAGTGTCTTCGGCCTTTTTAATCAAAGCAGACTGAATTTGAAAGAGTATAAAATCAATGAGTGTATATCATAAGTGATAATGCAAATTTCAAACAAGTTGTCTCTGAATCAATATTGCAAGAAAACCTGTCGTTCAGGGAATTTAGGCATTTCGGCCAATATATCCATTAGAGCTGCACCTTTTCTACTCAACGCAAAATATTCGACAGCTCTTTGCTGTATTTCAACTTCAATTGAGCTTTCATATCTAAACATGAGCAAACGGGTTAGAAGAACCTATGGCCTCATGAAAAACTACAGAAAAAACCATAGTAATATGAAACTCAACACTGAAGAGGTCAATCTCACTTCTTAAATATTGTCCATATCTGATTTTGTAATTCAGGGTCTGGTGGTTGACTGTGCATCAGAATTTTAGCATATGTAGACAAGAGAATAGAAATAGTGGAAGTCCTGAATACAAAGCACATCTTGTAAGGTATCCTGGAAAAAAATGGATTTCAACTAAAAATTAAATGTAGAGTGCGATTCCCCTTACGATACAGTAGGAAGCTTCTCATGTATAATGCCAAATATTTCCTTTGGACTGCATCCAGGTCGTCTGGCTAGAAGGTGTCCAAACTCTCCAAGGATGTATGCACTGACCTGTTGAAGTGTATTCACACGACATAGAAATTAAACAAGTTGCTTTTTCATAGTGAATAAATCAGTACATAAATTATTTGGAAATATCGATTTGCGAACAAATCAATATAAAGTAAAATATTACATAAAATCCATAATAACAGAAAGAAATACTTATTGACATTCCTCATATTTTGTAAGAGATTATGGAAGTTCAAGTTAAAGGAACCACTTCACAAAGATGTCACTGTTTTTCTCTAATATAATTAAATATTTCTTACCCATTTTACAGTTTAGAAACCCTCTTCAATAAGTGGCACTTTGCAGAAATATATACAAACTAGTAGCATTTAGATAATTAAAGAATGGAAGGAAAAATACAAACCTTAACCATAGTCTCGTGTATAGCAGGTTTGTCAAGATACTCTCGAGCTTTTGCCGCAGCATAAGGCTGAAAAGGACATCAAATACCTAGTGAATGTTTTGTACATTAGGGAGCAGTATCATAGTCACTACAAGTTTCAAACACACCTGTAAATCTTCGTTGTTTGTAACAAACTGCACCACCCGAAACCATATGTCATCACTAACAAAATCTCCAGCCTTGTCAATTAATTGAAGAATCACGTCAACGTACCTGTATAAAAAAGGATGGCATGATATCAATGTACATATTACATCAATAAAAAGTTCTGATCTAAGATAACTAGGGATTTTTTATTCTGAGGTAAGAGGTTGACAGGTTTACTGTTTCTATTTTACAAATGCTGAACAAAATTATATAAACAAAATCTTGCAATCCCTTCACAATTGCAGAAAAATATTTAGTAATTATTGATGTTCATCTCATATGTTCATAAAGAACACAATCAAGCAGTTCCTTTAGGCCGTCCCCAGTAATTTCTAAATTAATTACATACATGTGCCACTAGAAAAATTCTGATTGACATTAAACAGGTTGGCTGTTATTTTGAATTTTATTTATATTGTCCTTTTCTCAAGAAGATATTTCATGACAAAAAAGTCAGGTGAAAAGTTGAATACAGGTCATCCTAAAAAATAAAAGTAATAGAAAACAAGCTACAGCAAAAGATGAGAGGACACATCAATTATACTGAATTTTTAATTTTTGACAACAAAAAATCCACCACATGTATGATAATGAAACCACTTTTAAAACTAATTATTGGGTGACATATCAATACTTGGGTACTTTGCACTCGAGCCTGTTGGGGGATTTTCTTCAAGGTCAGGGCAAACTATCCGTTTATTTTGCCCATCTAAAATAGCTGAATCATTGTCCTAGATTTATTAGCGATGAGTAAGGAATTATATATTGCATTTTTTAAGAATTCATTAGAGGCTATACATTATAAGTAACCTTTATGAGCAGTTCAAGGGAGTTGCATATCAAGACGATCAATTATGAGATTGTCTGCTACAGTAACAATACTATTATTTTATTTCTTTAGTAGGTTCAATTACATTACCATGAAAGGTCTGGTGCAAATTTCTCAGCTAGAATGGCTGCTTTAAGTGACAATTCCTCACGCATTGCAAACTCTGCTGTGCTGAGATACTACAAAACAGTCGAAATCGCAAAATAATCATTTTATATATCCCGTTAATAGCTACTTCATTTCTTTCTTTTGTTTATTGTACATGAGGTGGGTGTTGGGAAGTTGATAGGGTTTACATTGCAAGACATTTTCAGATTGCATAAATTTGTTTGGACCTAGCTCCATACCTGCAGTAGTTCTTCAACTATATCCTTTGCATTTGAAACATCACACATGCCATAAAGCAAATCTAGAGCACGCCTCCGAATACTGCATGTAAATAAATGCACTTAAAAAAACTATATTTAACAAAAATTGGCATTGAGGATGAAAGAATTTGCTTTGTATCAACTTTGCATTTTAATGAACTTGTAAATTTAAGAGATACTAGCAGTATAAACCCTCACATACAAGTTGCCATTTGCAAAAAATAAATAAAATAATTTATAATCCACTCATTAACAATACAGGAGAGCATAAAAATTAAAACCAAAATCTTGAAAAGAAAGTGTCCTTTGATCTCAATTCCATCTAAAATGTTAGCAAGGTCAGCAGGAATGTAATGAGAGCGAATCAATGAATGGGCATCCTATATTTAATTGGACCACTTTATACATATATATACATGAAAACATATGTTTTACCAATAAGTAAACACTGCGTTCTGAATGCAAATGATTCAGTGATGATATATACAGGATCAATGATGTTAACATATAGGATAACACATGTAACCTGATGTCAGGATCTTTCAATGAGGTAATAATCTGAGCTTGATGTCTTTTTATGATATCTTGTACATCAGTAACCATCAACATTCTAGTCATATTCTCCTGCACCGTAATAGCATATATGTTACGAATTATGACAACCAACCAATACCACCAAAGCCTTCTAAACTGTGATACAATGAGATCCACCACAGAATATTGGGCATGCAATTTTTGCTCCTCCTTTCAAACAGAAAGAAAAGAAAAATATGCATTAAGCAAATGTGCCCCCCAACTTACCAAGCCAAGATACCGAATGTTTGGTTCACGGACAGCAATAAATTTTCCAAGAAGGGCCACACATTGAGACATCATCTCTTTTTCAGCATCAAGATGCATCACCTGGAGAGAGCAATCAGAATAGAGACAATAATTACCACATCTCATTGTGAGAAAAATTTCCTTGAGTAAATTGGAAGGGGGGTAACAGCCACCAAATTCACTACATGCATCTCTATATGAAGAATTAAGGACACCTACGGAACCCCCAAATGCACACTATAAGCATTCTTACAAATATGTGAATGCAGATCTATGGATAGAAATGAAGACTACCGATCAAATATGGAAAAAGAAAAGAAAAAAAGACATACAATGAAATGGCATCTCATGTCTCTCTTAAAAGTTTGCTATGCGATATATGGTGTGCTTTTGAGAGGGTAAAATAGTAGAGTAATAACAAGACAGTCCCACTTATACTATTTAAGCACATGGCAATATAACTACTTCAGCAGTGAATTCACAAATGAAAGAACAACGTACAAAATTGGGGCATACTTTGCAACGGTTTCAATTAGTTTGACCAGTAAAATTCATAATCATTGGATTATCATTTACACATGCAGGTTAATGCCATATAGAGTGATCAGTGTGAAGAAGAAAAACACGGTTGGTTGTTTACAATATTGTATAGCACAACAAACATACCAGAGCAAGGGCTTCAAAAAGAACAGCATGGGATGCGTTATTTTTGTTCACATTTTTTACAACATCAGTTCCCATCAGTATCCTTTGTAAGACCTGAAATGATAAATCAAGGCTCGGTAAATTGTTAACCAAACAAAAGTTTCGGACATTTCAATGTGATCTGACAAACCTCAAACAGTGACCTTCTAGCATTAGGATCTTCAATTGTAGGAAAATATTGAAGAGCCCTCATTGTTTTGACCTACATTAAGTAAAAATTGGTAAAAGAATAAAAGGAGGTTTGCATGTTAGATAAAACAAAAAGTTATTGCAACACTTTTGGTAAGCAAGCAAGCTTAAACAATTTGAAAACCTTGCTTAAACCAAAGCCAATTGAGAATTATATATTTGACAAAAAGAAAAATTCACAAACCTGAAGCCAGGGAGATGGGATACCATAGTAAGTGTATTCTTGAGGGATATCCTGGTTCCTAGCAAGCCGCTCTAAAATTTTTATACACTTGGGAAGACAACTCCAATATGCCTCGTGGTTGTTTGATACTAATGCAACAAGAAGACTCATAGAAGATGTCAAAACACCAAGGTCTCGTTCATCCAAAAGTTGTGCCATACGATCCGCCCTTAAGGTAGAAGGTTGAGAAATAAGCTCTTTGAAGAAAAACCATAAAGAAAAAAGTGTATACTAGCATAATTACATTGAGATTTACCATCCATCTACATTGACAACATCAGGATTTTTCCTGTACAGACGCAGCAAACACAATGCAGCTTTTTTTCTGACAAGTGGTCTGCAACTGCTCGATATCTAGATCACAAAATGCATTTAAGATCAATATTTTCCAATAAAGCCACCTATTTAATGACAAAACAATAATTTCTTACCAGCAACTTCTGCACATCAGGTGCTAAGGACTCGGCAAATTCTCTCCCACCAATATTTCCAACCTATAAGATAACCCTTTTGCTCACATACATTGAAACCATAATGGTAAAGAAAAAAGCATAAAGTGTCATTTAATGTGGATATTTTATTAGTTTATAAATTATATATTCATTGAAGGTTCATATTAACAAGTAAAAGTTTTTAATGGAACATGATCAGCAGATGATGGTAAAATGATTAGAAGAGAAAGTCCACCACAAATGGCAAAACTTGTTCAAAGACTTCTTGTTAGTACCTTTTAATATACTAATAGTAATGTATGCTATCATTAAATGATTAATATGACGAGTAAATCTAGGAAAGGTATTACCATACCATAGTCAATGCTAGACACTGGAAGGTTTCATTACGACCAATGATATCATTGCGCACTGTATTTATAGCCAACCTGAGAAAGTCATGATTTTCATTAAGCAAACTTGAAGTTACAATGTACCCAACCTGCAGTCATTTATGAGGATATTAGGATTCCTTCTTCAGTCTATAGATATTTTCTGTGCTAAGTAAATATGTAAATGAAATGAAACTGAAACAATGCTCTAAAACAATGGAGTAATGTGTATATTGGGAGAGAGTAATAAAACATCACAAAAAGGCATCACGAAGAGAACACAATACCTGTTTTTCGGGATACTTTGGGGCAGATATAAGGGAAACAGCTTCCATGTGACCAAAATCCACATCATAGCCAAGCATGTATATATAAAGCATTTTCCAAACATATTTCTTTTTCTCGTATGGAGTCAGAGCCTAAAGCAGAACCAAAGGTAAAAAAATTAAATACAGCCGTTCATAAATGTAAGACATCGATGTTGTTTTGAATAACAGGAAGATCAAATGGAACTTGAGTAATAGATGAGTAGATATATTTTACTTTCCGGCAAAACTGGAATATAAAGAGGCTAAATTACCAAGAAATGCTAAACAAACCAAAGCATTTAGATCAAGACCGTTTTGGAAAGGGAAAACAAAAATTAGAAAACCCTGCCCCTCTAAAAGCGGAAAGTCAACAAAATAAATAAAAATAAAGAATTTCAAGAATCAGAAAAAATAAATTTGAGAAACTCACTTTTCTATAATTAAAAGGGTAGTTTAACAGATATATAGGAGAAAATTATTCAAAATAACAAATATAGAAGAAAGAACAAATAAAACAGATCTAAGGGCACAATCAAACCAACTTTGGCCACAGGAGTTACAATTGTGAAAGAGAAAAAAAGAAAATCAATTAGTCAATTGTTAGTTCTGAAACCCTCTGGCGTGAATTATATGTATGATACCATTTGAGCCCAAAAAATGACAGTTTATGATAAAAACCATAGGCACCATAGAGTGCTAAGTAAGAACTATATTGGCAAGGATAAAATCAGATCCCAACAAAGAGTTAAAGACAAAAGTCAAACAACAGTCTTCTGCATCCAATACCAAAGTTCAATGCTAGAAGAGCTCTTTAATGTGAAAGGTTCCTCATATTAGAATGAAACTAGGTCATAACTAATTGAATGATATGGTAAAATGAAATTTCATCACAGGGTAGTGTTTATAATAAATAATCAATATTAAATGTTTTAGTTTACGAGTTGGCAATGACATTGCAATCCCCATAATCATAGATCATCAATTTCTGTCACAAAATTGTATTCAAAGCCACACATTTGGAAATATACAGATATGCATATGACTGAGTCAACTTAACCCAAACACACAAATTGATTACATCGTACACATATGTTGATTCTCGTGCTAAGAAAATGATGTGCTGCAAAATTGCACACACTTTTGGTTCCTATTTATCAGAATTTTCAACTAAGCTTATTTTAGTTTATCTTTTTGGATTTTGAGTTAGTTACTCTTCCATACATTTTCACGCTTAATTTGGGTTTTCAGGTATATTCCAGAATATTTTTATAAGAGATATTGTGAAGAAAGAGAAACAAATAGTACATAAGCTCGAAATCTTACTCAAATCTGCAATTTCATATTGGAGAGAATCAAAAAAACCATCTCCTTATCCGAAAATTAAGGAGCTATAGGCCTAGAAGGATTAAGCACCAAAAGTCCAAAACAAATCAGGAAAAATTACTCCCACCTAATATAAATGAGATTCTATATAGAGAGAGTTGTCACATGGGGGAGCTTGCATGAAGAGCATTCGTGCTTTAGGTTGGAAGAGGACTAGAAAGTTCCAAAGGAAAAGTCACAGTCAATAATGGTATAACTTTTACAATTTTATTTTTTTCTTCCATTATTTATGATCAAATATTTTCTGTTAGAACAAAGACAGCTTGGTTTGAATGATAACTTATTTCGATTCGTTCAATTTAATTTAAGTTTCTTTATTCAATTGAGTGTTAAAGTTAATGATACTGAATTGCCATTTACAATCTTGTAGGTTGTTAGGATAATGGAAAATTTATATATGACCTGTCTAAGAACATGCGAAAAATACCATAATCATTAATTTTCCACAAATAGTGTTGAGTGGGATTTTTTGTGAGTAAGATAGACACCATAAATCATCAATGTCTTTGTTCTTCTTAGAATCCAAGAACAAAATTAATTAGGTTTTAGAAACTAAAGAGAATTGATGTGGGAAGAATTAAGTCTTATTTAATCTAGGGAATTTCTCCATCAACCGATAGACTAGATCTTAGTTAAGGTAAACGCTAAAAGGTAGTAGGGAAAACCAAATGAAATTCGATTGCCGGTGTTTCCAACATTGAATATATACTCTCTAACTAACTAACATAGAGAATATTGCATTTTCATTCTAGCTTTTCAGTATTTAGTTCCTAAGTTGTATTCATGTGGTATTACGCCCGAAACCGAAATTGTAAGAATCCTTGTGGGAACAACACTAGACTCATCCACTTTACTACTTGATTTTATGCAGTAGCAAATTTTAACCATCAGAATGCAAGGCCAGGACCATCTTCTAGATTGGAACCTACTGAAATTAGCTTAGAAAGATAGGTCCATCTGTAGAGGTTATAAAACACATAACAAACTCTGACAACAAATATAATAATATATAATAGTCGAACAAATTATAGTATATTTGAAGTCAATTCCTACCTTAAGAGATCCAGAGAGCAATTTCTTACCTATCATTATATGGCTTCCAATCATTCTTTGCCACAATAACAAAATGGGCACCAGAAGTTGTTTTAGAAATAAACTATGCTACTTGCAATGTATTAGATCTACTAAATCTGTTCAAACTGAGAAGAACTGACCTTCTAGCACGTAAATATCTATACATGAGCTATTAAATCTATCGATACCAGCTGCCATTCCATGTCATCTTCAATGTTGCAGCCAAAGGGACACTACTATAAGTGAACAGATCAGAATAACTTAACACCTCAACCAATAACGGGTACCTAACTGTACAGAACACTCTATAACCCCTAGAATTTCAGCTTATTGCTAATTATTCCATATACTAGTCGTCAACAACTAAGCTATCATGAAAACCTTCGTTTTTCACGCAGCTGTAAACAAGTATAAATCTCAGGTCCATACATCAAAAACCCGCTAAAGTCCAACTCATTTCAACATTCAAAGCACGTCCACCTAATTTTCCTCTCTCAATTTTAAACACCAATCCCGGCACTACGAAGAGGTCATCGATTACAACTTTCTAGGTTTCCACTGTCTCAAAGTGTTGGGGAAACAAAATCTGGAGCAACAGAGGCAGCGAGAAACGGTGCAAAAACAAGAGGAACTAAGTGGAAAAGCTGAAAGGAGGAGATAAACCCTAAGCGAACCTTCTCATTTTTGAAGCGCGTGCGTATGTTGCCGAGTTCCTTGTCCACGCGAAGCCTCTCCTGCTCCTTGTTCTGGCAATTGCGAATATCGCTTATGAAGACGGAGAGTCCTCGCATCCCCGACATGGCCATCACCTATGGCGCTCACAGATCCCTCTCTTCTCTTCAGATCCCCAAACTCAATTCGGTTACGGATTCGATCCGATCCAACGCCAATTTTGAACGGTCGTTGATCTTCAGCTCCGAATTGCCGAAACGTCGAACGGAGAACCGAGTAGGAGAAACAATTCAGTTGTGTGTTATGGTTGATCTGGAGAAAAACAGTTCGCGAGGAGAGAGAAAGAGAGAGAGAGAGAGAGGGTGAACTGAAGGAAATTGAAAAGGCCTTCGAACACTGCTGGAACCACCTTTTATTTTCCATTTTCATACCATTTTACCAATTCCCTCATTCCATCATTTTCTGTTTTTTTTTTTTTTTCTCCACCTAGGACTTTT
>Ga0123340_1001169_pt1 | contig 21074 bp, 15 predicted proteins | sample SirMexnodulemix_FD_89961 | JGI IMG/M metagenome (GOLD analysis project Ga0123340, IMG submission 89961) | Root nodule microbial communities of legume samples collected from Mexico - Siratro Mexico nodule mix | ecosystem: Host-associated > Plants > Roots > Nodule | place: Mexico: Nepantla... | reverse complement strand
CTAATAATAACTATAAATTTATATATAAAATTAATAAATATTTTATTTAACTAGAAAAAATATTTGAAGGATGATAAAAAAATTGAACTAAATTAAATTGATACTAAAATGCATTAAGAAATTAAACCTCTTCTAATTTAGTTTTAAAATAGTTTTAAAAGATTAAATTGTCCTTAAGTAAAAGATTTTGAACTAATATAAAATTATAAAATTAAAAATGTGAAATATGCATTGAAATAATTTTTTCAAAAAAAATAATTATAATTTAAATAATTAAAAACAGTTCAAAACTTAAAAAAAAAAAGTTCAAAATTGTTCGGAATGATTCATAGTAATTTAATTTGATTCATGAAAATTATTATTATACAAATTCACTTTACATGTGAATGATTTTGCAGACCAATCAAATTACTTTTGATGTTTAGTTTTTCAATGACCTATCTGAGTAGTTGTATTTGATTAGTTGAGATCTGTGCTAAATTTAGAGATCAACGTCGCATCTTAACGTCGCATTTTAATTCAAAATTTTAAGATAATAATTTTTTTATATATTACTCAATTATTTTTATTTTTATTTAACTTAGAGACTTACACAAAGTGCGACTTACACTTCAATTATATATGAGGTAACTTCTTTTTAATGTTATATTGCTGATATTGTCTTCTGATTGGATTATATATTTTCAAGTCCCCTATTAAATCTTTTTTTCACATAAATTATACATACAAAATTTTATATCTCTAAAATTATTTCTTATTTATTTTATATAATATATATTTTTCAAAATATTTTAAATTTAATTATTATTATCTTGTTAAATTATAATAAAATTTAACATAAAGAATCATTATTATATAAAAATATGATTTAATAATTCTATTGATAAAATACACTTTTTATTGTTAACTATATAATAATTTTTAAAAGTGATAAAGATCAATCTTTTATGTATTTTCTCCTTCACACCGTTGTCGATATATATTGGTCGGTTGTCTGTATGCTTGTTTAATTGTAACACCACAAGCTAGTAGCTCCTCATGATTTGAAAAAAGTACCAATCACTGTATTGCTTTCATCAAAATAAATAGGACCACTCACACCTCATTGGAAAATCATTAATAGTGGGGTTTCCTTTTTTCTAAAAAAGTGTCCCCACATTTAAACCATTTACCAAATTTAAGTTAGTTTTGGACTAAGCTGTGTCATATAAAAAAAAATATTTGAAATTAGAAGACAACAATGTAAATATTTAAGGCTGCATGTTTGAATTGACATATATAAGTATGAAACCACTTTTTAATGCTGGATAATGTAGTCTAGATAAATATTATACATTTGACATGCAAGGTTTGTGATAACATGTTCATCTAAATGCATGTGCACAAGTGCTGTTAGCAAAGCATGAAAAAAAAAAGACCATAAAATTTGGAAAGGGAAGGGTAATAAGGTTATTCCAAACACATACATGTTGCCAAAGGAGTGATATAGCTAGCTACTTCTTCATACAATAAGCTTTTGTAAATATTTGTCTTGTCGAGTATTCTCTACAAGATTCTGAGTATGGAAAATTTGCAGCTTTATTTGCAACTTGAACGTGTTTGTCTCAGGATTGGTTCTGGTCCTACGTGAGATTCCTGTCTAACTAGAAGGGAACCTCTACTTTAGCCACTGCTATTGCATAATTGCATGTGTCTTTGCCCGTGACCGTTGTAAGCATTATCATGCATGCAATGCATTTAGCAGATTAATGCCTTTGAATTTGTCTTTTCTTTTCTTCAAGTTGAATAAAGTTTTATGCTTTCACTTTTAATAATTTTATTCTAGTATCGAGAGACAATTTGAAAGCACCCGTGTGTACTATGCAAGACAATAGGTGTACATAGTTTGGTACTGTCGACAAAGAATTCTGATTCAAAATTTTGCATTGCAATCAAAGTTTACAAAAAAATAACAGAACTGAAAACTAAGATTTAATTATTAAATCTAATTGTATTATTTAAAGTTACTGTGACAGTTAATTTACACAGTGGACCACATGTTACTCCATGAAGAGTATCTAGACATAAGTCATCCTGACAAATTAACAAATTGAGAAGATGGTAGTGCTAATTTGCATAACAGTTTATTTCAAATGCCTACAGAAGTTGATTCAATGAAAAAAGAGGAATAAGGGGTGAGAAACAAAGAAATTAAAGAAATAGGTACCAAAGTGCTCCCTAGGAGTACCTCCTTAGCTTGTTAAATTTCAATTCTAGGTTGTATTCTTACATCATGTATACCATACCAAAAGAGAAAGGAAAAAGAAATAGCGAGTGTAAAGAGAAAAGGACAAGAGAGGGAAATATCTTGTTCTTTAAAGAAACTCAATGGTGAGGGAATAGGAATCTAAGGGGATCCAAGCGCTTGTAGACAAATTAGTTTCTCAAGATAAAAATGACTTGCCCTTTATGCCAATGGAAAAAGAAGTTGAATCCTGAGCCATGCCTAGAGCCATCACAGCCAACAGTAAACATGACAAGACCCTCCTTGTCTATCCCCTTCAGTCCCTCCTCACTCACTTACGTGTGTATATATATATATATATATATATATGTAACACTACTCTCTTCAATATGTAACACTTAGGGAGTTTGAAAAAGTAAAGTGGGGAACAGAAAAAGAGAGAGACAAGATAGGTTCAGGTAGAGTTATTTACAAAGTTAGCTTTGCTTCATGCCAAATTGTTAGCTTCTTAGTTGTTTCCCAAGTTAAAACAGTAGCCAAAGGGTTTTAGGGGTGTTTTGGTCATTTGGGAGACATGGAAGGGCTTGTGTTCCTTCATGCTGTATATATATAATATGCTGTTGTTCAATTGCTTCTACCTCATAGATACTACTTGCAAACCATTTCTAGCCTCAGCACCACCAATTATCTGATCTGGTCATCTCTGTGACCTTCTTCCATGTTAGTGAGATAAATATGGCTATGTTTGCATTTGGTTTTATATATGTTACTATTAGCATACTTGGCATGCCTGGCTCCCTGTATGCCATTTGCAGAGCCCATCAGGACAGTGATGGCCTTATCTAATGGCGTGCGAGGAGTCATGCATGTTGTTGTGTGTTATTATTTAAGAGTAAACTAAAGTAGTTTAGTTTATACTTTGTACAAAACTCAGTTTATTGAGTATATCTTTGAATAAGTTTTGTTTTTCCAATCTTTCTGTCTACCTTTTCTGTTGATTGGAATGGATGTTAGAAGAGGTTTGACAGTAAGGTTTCCTGTTTTCCTTTGATGTCTGATAAATGATCAAGATTATGCTTAATTGTGTGAGGTTGTCTGTAGCCTACCTGGTCCAAAGTATCATCTAGAGAGGCAAGTGTCATTAGGTACAAAGGAAATACAATAAAAAAACATTTTTTTTCTTCTGATATTTGCTTTCTCTTCTTATCATTATTACATGTTAATTGATATCTTTTGTCCTTCATCAAGTAAAGGTCATTGTCACCTTAAATTTGACGCATCCACCAATCCTTTTCATTGTTGTGTCGTCATTTTTGGTTGTAATTGACTAGTTATCGTCTTGGCTTCATTTGCATTTGTTTGTATTCAGTACATTTCAACTCAAATGAGATATTCTCTATTTCACTAGTTTGACTGTAAATTTTGATGATATATAACAAAAGTGGACTGATAATTGAGTACCAATCAATATATGAACCAAGCTTTAGAGAATAAATATTTTATGTCTTTTAGTTAGTAGATTTTCTTTAATTGTTTTCTGTCTCTTTTATGCTTCTGTTACCCTTTTAGTCACACAGGTTTAAGCTCTTGAGAATTGGAGGTTATGTCATTGCTTATGGAGCCTATGTTAGCCATGCTTGTCAGAGTGATTAGTATTGTTGCAACAGTGCAGGACCTTTGTTCATCGTTCAAGTCACAAGTATTTGATGTAAATGGTAAGCACTAGTGTTGGTAGTGCACTTTAAGAAGATTTGTCTTATCACCAAAGTCTTTGTTATTTAGCTTTTTCAATTTGTAACTACTGATCAATAAACTTTCACAAGATTCTATGGTCCAATATTCAGTATCAATTTTTGCTTTCGGTAATGATTTGGAGAGTGAGAAGTAACTCAAATAATTCAAAGATTAACTATAGTAATTCCATTGACACAGGTAACAAAAGAAAACAGTTCTGCATGAATTTATTCTTGAACTTTGAATGTTTACTAAATCATTAACTACTAAATTTTTTTTTTTATTTTTCTTTCATTCGGATTGTGTTGATTGAATTAACTTTACCAATTGGGAGTTGGAAGATATGAATCCCCTCTCAACTCTCAAGCAAATAAATTTCAAGGTACAAATCTGATTTTCCTTTGATAGTGTAATAGATCCAAATATTTTCTATAGAATTTTATTTTTCTTCTAGAGCCATTTTGATATCTCTTTTCTCTTTCCACAGCTACTGTACAACTATAAATTTATTATTTTATTATAATATTTTATTTATATTTATATTTATTATTATTTAGTATAATGTTTTATTTTTAAAAGTAATTTTGAACCTAAATGTTTATGAAAAAGAAATGAGTAATCAAATAAAATATTTTTCTTTCCTTGGGTCTGGACATAATTGCACACCTTCTGTAGTTATTTTTTTTTTTTTTAAATCATGAAACTTCAGCAATACATCTAATGGTACCCAACTGCAGGAAAAATAGGATAATAAGGACTGAATTGAGATGGCCGAATAATACTATATAGATTCATTCTTTCACGTAATATAATAATAATAATAATAATATTAAATCAACCTATGCTTTCAACTTTTGGTGGTTTTGAAAAATTATTTGATCATTTGCCTATTGTAAAAACTATTAACATGTTTATAAATTAATATAAATTTTAAGCTTAAATAATTTCGGAGTTCTAAATGCAATTTATTTATTTTGTATACGTTCTTATATTATGAAAAAATGAAAAATAACATTGGTTGTTTCGGTGGAAAGATAAATAGATAGATTAAAAGATGAATCTAAAAATAATTCTAAGATTTTTGCAAAGTTTCAATATTTCTTTCAACAACTTAAGTCACAATTTTATAATTTATTAAACAATCTATTAGAGAGTAAATTAAAATAAAATTGATATTAAAAAATGATCATATATTAAAAATATAAAACTAAATTAAACTTAAATCTATAAATAAAAATTATAAAATAAAATCACTTAATTAAAATTATTAAATAATTTTTTTTTAAAATTATGTTGTCAAATACATATGTTATGGATATTCGATAAAATTATTTTAAACTAAAAAAAAATCAATTAAAAGTTGAAGAGTTAAATTAATTTAAATTTATGTAAGGATAGTACGATAGCGGGTGACCTAACAACCTTGTTAGGATATGTTCTGATACCATATGAAGAAGTGAACTTTAAACTTAATTCAACCTTACAAGACCGACTTGTAATGTGAGGTTTACACCCACTGTATAAACTATTGAAATGTCTCATCTCTATTTGATGTGGGATCTCTAACAATGACAAAATCAATCATATGTTATAGGTCTTGGGTTGTACTCAAAAGATGGAAGGAAGCTACTTAGGTATGTGAATCTCTATCGTGTTCTAAAAGTGTTGTCAAAGAAGTCACACATATTTAATGCTTAGCCAATAACATTTTATGTGCCTCACAGCTTCAAAAGCATGCTCATATACAACAACAAGAAGAAGTAATAGTAGAAGAAGACCCTCAGCATAACTCACAACAACTACAAAGGATTTGCAATGAATCTTGTCGTTCAAACTCTATATAAAGAAAATCTTTGTGAAAAAGAAAGATTGACGAAATTCTTACAACAAGATTAAGAACAAACTTTTGTAATCCTAAGCATCCTTAACTTTGTATTTGTGAGAAAGAACATTGTTCATGTTCATATTCATAATTGTCTAGAAGTGTGTGTTTTATTTTATATTTGTTACCCTCTTTCTAGTAAGCAAACTACATGATATTTTTTATATAATTTTCTTTGTAAACTTCTCTATTTTAGTTAAAAATGATTGTGTTCCAAAAGATATTTAGTCTTAACCATAAGTGATTGCAATTTAAATAATGATCAAGCTAGGAATGTCTGAGTTTTAAATAATACTCGATTTAGTAGAAGTGATCTATGTATCCAAATAATATTACGGTTATTTTAAGCAAGAGCGACTAAGACCCAAACAACACTTGCGTATATTTTGACAGGTTGGTTTGCTTGATAAAACCTTGGTCATGTTGACCAAGATGCAAGACACAGAAGAAGATGAATCTTACTCAAAAGTTCTAATATGTAACATGCAAACTGTAAGAACTTTGTCATAAATATTGTGTACTTGTTATTACTTTAAAAAACAACTAATTTAATTAAATTGATATAAGAACAAAGTATGGTTCAAATAAAAAATTTGGATATAAATAATCTTCACATGACAGGTGTTCGAGATCCCACATTGACTAGAGATGAGGTCTTTTAATAGTTTATAAAGTGGGTGCAAATCTCATCTTACAAGCCGGTTCTGTAAGATTGAGTTAGGGTTAAAGTCTACTTCATGATATGATATCAGAGTCTATCCTAACACAATTGTTGGGCCTTTATCGGGTCACCCGCTATAGGACTGCCAAAATCTTTATATTTTTTCAATTGAATTCCTACCATCAACTTTTTTTCAATTGAATTCCTACCATCAACTACTATTTGATTTTGTAATTTCAAGTATAACACGGTGAACTTGAACAATAAAGAAATGAAACTCTAGAATCTTAATTATCTTTATCAAATAAAGTTGTTTTTGTGTTTCTATATGATTGGTTTGATTTTTGTTTTAATATTTAATTTTAAAAACAAATAATATCATTTTTTATAAAGATAAGTAGGGTTTTAGATATTGGTTTTTATTCATATTCAAGTTTGTGATATTATGTTTGAGATTGCAAAACTAATAGTTATACTTGATCACAAAATCAAATGATAAAGACTCAATACAAAATTAAAGCTTTTAGATACCTAATAAAACGAAATTCTTTTATAGAAACTCAACTCAAAATATTTAGATTTGTAAGGAACTTAAATCTTACTTATGTAGTTTTTGTCTTTCATATAAAGATACGTAAATAATAATAAGAATGCAATATAACAATCACAACGTCAATCCAAAATCAAAGAGTAAGGACTCAATTAAAAATATACAATTTTAGAATACTCTATAATGCAAATTTTTTTTCAACAATTGAAAATACTTACATTTAAGTGGGACTTAAAACTTAATTAAACTTATTGGGAATGAAACACAAGACAATTAAATAGGAAATCCTTGTATAAATTGAGATTTTGTAGGTTATGTTAGTTCATTTTATAATTATTTGGTTTAAACATAAATTATATTTCTATTGATAACAAAAAGTTGCTCAAAAATTGTTATTAACAGTTACATCATCAATGTTATGGGTAGCAACTAGTGTTGTGCTAAGAAGATCTCCGACATTGATAAAGTAGTTGACTAACATCAAATGTTCAAAATAGCTGCTCATAGCCGACATGTCCCTAGGATAGTAATATCCGGGTCGACCAACTCCTTATCATTATTTATCTCAAATTTCACACCACCCTCTAACAAACAATAATGTTTTTGTTGTGCTTTACACCATCTCTCTAACAAAAAAGCAAAACCACTTATTACCTGCCAGATCAATCACTACTATAAATAACATAGGGAAATCAGTAAAAAAATCTTATTTTATCTTTAAACTTCTAATATTTGATATCTAAAAATCTTTAGCATCGAAATACCTTATGCAGGTATCTTCTCCTTTCCATATCAACTGTTGGAGACCGAGAAAAAAGCTTTCAGAACTGACATCAAAGAGAAATTATTATACCCTTCAGATCCTGTAGAAACAAGTGAAAAAAAATATTAATATAATACATTACCTTACTAAAATCTTACTAAACTTTGTACACTTATCTAAATAAAAAACCTTCATATACAGTTATTTATAATTTATTATTTTTTTCATATATAAATGTTTTGTTTTTGTTGGATCTCTTACAACCTAAATCAAATCTTTTCCTCTCAATTTTCTAAAGTTTAAGTCATACTAATTAATTTGTAATTAATGACTTGAATACTGAATATCCATTGATGACAGGGACTTATTTGAAAAGACATTTTATTATATACAAAGACTTTTACAAACAACAATATAATATTAATTTATATTAATTTATGTTACTTTGTGATATTTAAGTATAATTGTTATTAATGGCTACATTATTATTGAAATCTTTGCCTACTTCACATTGTTTTTCAAATTACAAATAAGGTGCTCTTAGTTATTATATATAGTTACAATATAAATTATATTTAATGTTGAACTTATAAGCATTCAATCATTTTGTCACAAAGTAAATATTTTCTTGAATCTATTCCAACCTCAATACATTGCATTATGATAAATAATTTCGGACAGAAAAGTCCAATGGTAATTCATAGTACTATATATAATGCTTTATTGTATTTCAAATAATACTGTTATATAACAAACAATAATCCTCAAATTTCAAATAGTACTATATATAATACTTTCAAATAAAGATCTGATACATAATGTTGATATTTTTATGATATACAAATTGTTTTAATCAATAATAAACATATTCTACTTTTAAAAATACCAGTTATAATTTCATATATCATAATTGTTTATGATAAATTTTATTAAAATTAAAAATAATAAATTAAAATTACATAATATATTTTGATTTTTTTCTCTATACATATCACTTATAATGAGGTAAAAACTTAATAATATTTTAAACTTAAAAAAAATGGACAAATAGAAGTACAAATATTTGAAAAATCCCATAATTAAGGAAAGAATAGAGAGAATTAAACTAAAACAAAGTGGCATAATTAATTGATGGACTTAGTAACTTTTCCTTTACGTGTTAGTTGCGCATCCAATTGATTTCTATAAAAGGAATTTTGTGTAAGCTGATATGCTCATATGCATTATGATTTCCTCAAATGAATTGACACAAAATGAAATAAAATCAAACAATACTATTAACTTGAATATCAAGTTAAGCCAAAACGCATATGTAATTGGTAGTCTTGTGGGAACATGGTTCATTATTCTCATTTCAATGTAAACTTTTCCATGCCAATTTTCCATTTCGCATGATACCTTAAGAAACTTTGTTTGTGAATGAAATTTAATCATTTCACTATATTTATACAAAGAAAATACTATTTTTTTATTAGTTAAACAATTATGCCTGTAAAAGGGCTCTAATATATGAATCCTTCTTTTTCAACCACAAAGCACTTGCATCCAAAATCAACAAAATTCCACGTGGAAGCAATATTATTTGGATTATTGAATAAACAAATTGACATCTCTTGTCACACACTATACGTAACTATCTCTATCTCATTTTTTTTGTTACATCTTTCTATTGTCCCATTTTGATATTCATAAAATATCTTCCAAAAAGAAAAGCCATCTTACATATATATGCAGGAAAAAAATGATGATTGTAACCACTTGAGAAAAACTCTGATGAATCTTAAACACAATTGCTGATTTATGATCCTAGAGAGTAACCTAAGCATGCATCCTTGAAATCTAACGAGCAAGATTGGTGGTACTCCATCCGGAGGAATCTGCAAAGGTTGCTGCACTAGCACTTGATTCCTCTGATGAATTTGGTTGCCTCCTCATTCTGGCGTTCCTCATATCATTAACAAATCCTGGTCGTGAAAGATGAAACTCTCCCATCTCAATATTCTTGCTCAACATGTCTACAACCTCTGACATTCGTGGCCTGTCCCTGGCTGTTTCTTGCACGCAACAAAGCCCCACCATTAGGAACCGTTTAGCTTCTTCCATGGGATAGTTCTTGTTCAGCATTGCATCCACCATTCTCAAAAGATCATTACCCTCGTACGCTGCCCAAGACTGTAAACATGTTCACACAATCACAATTCACATAGTATCAGTTAAGATGGATATTTGGACATGCATGTCCAAACCATAAAACATGTGCTTTTGTTCAATTTTGTTACCTTCTCAACTATGAAACGATTCACATCTTGATGCTCATCTACTGCTCTTTGGCCACTGACAATTTCTAGAAGTAGTACTCCAAAACTATAAACATCTGATTTTCGTGTCAGGTGGCCAGAACTGGCATAGTCCGGAGCAAGATAACCTCTGTGACATTTTTAAAAAGATTAAAGAAACCCCATCAGTAACTTAATCAAAAGAACACAAATTTGTTTGATTTACTCAAAAGGGGTTTTGGGTTTACTCACAATGTGCCTGCAACTTGGGTACTGATGTGGGATTTTTCTTCTCTTAGTAGCTTGGCCAGGCCAAAATCTGAGACTTTTGGGGTAAAATTTCCATCAAGAAGAACATTGCTGGATTTGATATCTCTGTGCACAATATGGGGTTGAAGTTCCTCATGGAGAAAGGCAAGCCCTCTGGCCACACCTATTGCTACACCCCTCCGAGCCTCCCAGCTGAATGTCATTCTTTTATCCTCAGAAGCTATCAATCATAATCAATATGCATGAAATATAATTCTACACTTTGACTAATTAATTCAAAAACCTAGAAAATAATAATATCTCAAGATCATCACCTAAGAAAGTGTGACGAAGGCTGTTATTTTCCATATAATCGTAGACTATGTATCTGTGGGCTCCTTCAACACAACACCCTCGAAGAATCACTAGATTTGGGTGCTTGATATTTGCTAGTGTGTTCAATTCTGCCACAAACCCCCTCTCTCCTCTTACGGAATCTAGCTCAATCGAAAGCACTTTAACAGCCACCAAACTTCCATCCCGAAGCTGCCCCTTTACAATTTTGACAACTACTTTAAATTCAATTCTCAAATTGCAGATTTCTTCAATACCCACACGAAAATAGAAAGAAAAAAATGACAATATGTATGTATAACCTTGTAGACAGAGCCAAAGCCTCCTTCTCCAATCTTTTCCGAGCGGTGAAAACCCCGCGTGGCAGAATTCAATTCTCTGTAAGTAAATATGCGAAAGTTTCCATCTTTATCTTCACCTGGCTCTTCTGTTGGGTAATTATTATATATCCAATCCAGAATTCTATGACTTTAAGATAAAATGTGATGAAAAAGCAAATGATGAGAGGGAAGAAGAAGAAAAGACATTAACATGTTTATATATACCGTGCTTAGTTTGGTGTTCTTCGACCGATGCTGAGAAACAACTACAAAAAGAACAAGGAATCTTCATGGAGTAAAAAATCCTAGGATGATGGATTCGGGTTCGGATTCGTTAAGGTTTGTTTGAGATGGTAATGGCGTGAAGAAAGTAAGGGAGAGCATGCGGTGGCTGTCAAGAAGAGGAGGCGGCACACAAAGGTTGTGATCTAAGCTAAGTTTTTGACCCATTGACTTAAACTTCATATTTTTTTGTTCTGTTTTTGACAGATTTTCTTCTTTACCAGTTGCCATCTCATTTCACTCTTCAGTTCCTTATATTTTACTTCTGGACTTTCTGGATCATGGATGAAAATGATACTAGATCCCAGTTTGTCATTTTTTTTTAAGTTTGACTATGTTTTATTTTTTTAATTGAAAGTTGAAATTGATCACTTTTTAAATCAAAATAGTTTTAGAGTTCTACTTGATTTTAAAGTTTATTTAAGAACTTGTTTTATGATTTAAAAAAAAAAGGTCATGGCAACTAAAAAAAATATTATTTTAAGTAAAAAAATCTTGAATTTTTTCAACATTTTTTTCAATAGTATTTTAGTTGCTAAATACAATAAGTATTGAATTTCTTTTTATAGTGTCAAGTTACTAGTATAGTTAGTTGCGAAAATTGAAGCTAAATCCTAATAATTAAAAAAAAAATAGTTAAATATTATACACACGGGTAAAGAACATTTCCATTACACCCTTGAAGTTAGAAATCTCTGATTTGAGCTAATTTGAGTTGAGAAGAAAAGTTTGAAGAATATATAATTTTTTATTAGGAGGACAACCATAACAAATTTTTCTTAAGAAAGTCTGATTAAATATGGAAAACTCTCGCTAATTTGAGAGTTGTCATTTAAAATTTTAGTCAATTTAAGTCTAATTTATCCGTCCAAAGCACTTTATTTAAAAAAAAAAAAAATCCAGATCCAATAATAACGATAATAGTAATAACAACCACACTCTCAATAATTCAAAGATTACTCTGAGATAATGACTCAATTCAAAGGTATCCTATGAAAGAAGACCAATAAGGTCAAGAAAGTTCTACATCCAAATATGTGATCTTCATATAATACTTTTCTTGTGTTTCAAACTACCAACTATAATGCATTGGAGCAACCAACCAAGGTTCTAACCATACGTTGTCACAACACTGGAATTTAAAATTCATAAAATCGGATAAATTAATCTTTTTTATCTAGTTACTATATTCGTTTTACAAAAGAAAATCGTTTCCAATTGTATACATTCAAATTTCGCAATTAAGTTAAAGGCTTTTGGGAATTTATGCTGGTGAAAAATAATTTTAAAACTGCAAAGTTAGATGAAAGATGTCATAATCTCGTGAGAAAGAGAAAGAAAATAAATAATTAATACATCCATTTTGAATTTTACAACTGGAATTTACTTTTATTTTTTCTATTTCTATTCTTTTCTTTCATATCTTCAAAATAAATGCTCCACGCATTTATTATTCTTACCCTTTCAGCTCTTAACTTTTGGCTTCACCCTTCGTTCATTCCCTTTTTTCTATTTTTTTATATCAATTAATTAATGATTTAATTAATAATTAATACAACTTTTTTTTAGTTTTTATTAAGGGAAGGAAAGGGCGCAAAACTAAACCACCACCACCACCACCACCTCCTCCGGGGGTGCACGGACAATCCAACCACCCAAACCTAAAATTAGGGCTTTTGTTTTCTTGTTCATGGGCAACATCTCAAGCGGCGGCGCCAACCCCCGTCGCCGGCACGGCGAAGCGTCAAGGCGGAGTCACCCGCCTCCTCCTCCGCCAGTGACGCCGCAGCCTGAGATCGCCGCGAATCCATTCGTGTACCATGGTGCTGCACCTTATCAGAACCCTCCCCTGCATTACCCGCAGTACCATTACCCCGGTTACTACCCTCCGGCGCCTCCCATGCCTCATCAGTATCATCATCAACATTATCATCAACAACATCAACATCAACATCATCCGCACATGGACCCGGCGCGGATTGCAGGGCGTTACCCTTGTGGGCCCATGATGCCTATCCCTGCACCTTTTGTTGAGCACCAGAAGGCCGTTACCATAAGGAACGATGTCAATGTCAGGAAAGAGACTCTTAGGCTTGAACCCGACGAGGCAAATTCTTCCCACTTCCTCATCTGCTTTTCCTTCGATGCCACCGTTTCAGGGAGGTATGTTTTGTTGTGAATTCGTTAGTATTAGTTTTCTGATTGTTTAATGTATTGTTATCATTGGAATTGTGAAATTAAGGGGTTGTTTGATTCAAATTGGGGATCTGAGTTCTTTGTGATAAGCTATCTCCGTGCGGTTTATCTTGCACGAAGATGAGATTGTCTGGTGTAGGGTTTTTGGAATGCTGTTATTTGCTTGGTGGGGGTGGGATTTGACTACTGATTAACTTCTAGTTATTCATCAAATAATTCAACGAAGAACGAACAAAGCTAGTAGCAAGTAGCATTCACTTTTCGGTGAGCAATTAAGCAGGGTTCTGTTATACACAAGCAATCAAAAACTCAAAAGAATATCGAATCAACTTCAACCAGGGTTTTTTTTAATTGCTATTTAATATATCTTAAGTATTTTATAGGCTAATAGAAGTTATGCTCACGGGAGGGATTTTTCTTTTATAGGAGTGATGCTTTCTTGGGGGATTATTCTAATGTTACTTGTTTGCTTGTCTTATCTTTTGTATTGTTTAGGCTCGTTCATTTGAGCTCTCATGGTAACTTGAGTTTGAATGTTATGGAAACTATTTTCTGTTACCTTACCAACATGCGATCCTATGGTTACCAGTCTCGTGAGCATGGCAGACATTGATCTAGTTAGTGTTGTAAGGTCTAAAACATACACATGATGCAGAGTTAACTGCATTTTTCAAAGGTAACTGCATTAAATAAGTTGATGCTTTAGATAGATAGTTTTTTTTTTTTTTTTTTTTTTTGAAGGAGTAGATATAGTTTTGTAATGGGTGTCTTGTTTTTAGGTAATGTGCCTTTCAAGGGTTCATTGTGTGTTGGAAAAATTGGTTCTGAATGAAATTGATTTTACAATGTAGATTTTGGTTAAAATTGATTTTGAAGTGATATGATTTATGTTTCGATGTTTTTATTCTGTAAGTAAGTTGGTAGTAAAATTCGGTAGCAATTTTTTCATCCAACATAACTGCTACGTATTGTGCTTCAACTAAATCAATTTTGGACCATGAATCAATTATTCAACGTGAAACTATTAATGTGAAAATGTGCCTTAAATCACGTTAGCTATTATTTTAACGTTATTATGGAGAATTTAACATGAAACCAAGTGCGTGCTCAATTACCTTTGATGATATGAATTATCAATTTGAACATTTCGAAATCTCTTGCTGCTACAGATTGCCAGACTGATAATAGAAGGAGTAACATTATTGATAAGCTAATTTTCAGACAAAAAAAAACCTTTGCTTTCAAACTGATTACCATGATTGGTAAAATGGCAACTACTTTTCTGAATAGATGACAATTTATCAAGTTGTTTTAACCATCATTAGAAGGGTAGCATTAATTAACTTGTAGAAAATCCTGTTACAATGGTGGCAATGAGACTTGACCACCTAACCTCATTCAAACTACCAAAACCTTTTACCACTAGTCCAACCATAAGAAAAAAGTCTTTGTAGATAATATTCATGACCAAATGAAGGTATATTATCCATGGTAGTAAGTATAGTATGATTTGTATTGCAAATCGAATAGTTTGATTATTATAAAATTGAAGGTTGCATCGATTTGGGTTTGATTTGTAAGCAAATTGCTTGTATTGCTCCAAAATCACATGAATAATGAGTTTGGCAGCTAAGTTGGTAATGTCCCCAAAACCAGGTTGGGTCATACGTGACCGACTGTGTAAAAACCTACAGAAGACATCCCCCATAAAAAATAATTAGCAGAAATGAGAGGGGATGCACTGCTCTTTTCCCTCCTGTTAGGCCCACTTGCGGGTTTCCACGATTTTAGCATCTCTCATTCTTCCTTCAAGCTTTATGGTTTCCTTCACATTTACTCTCCTGCTTTTCTTTCCTTTGTCACTGCCAAACATGAGTGGCCCATGAATGGCTTTGTCTTCTCTCATTCTTCCTTCACATTTTTATGGTTTTCTTTGCATTATTTTTGCAGCAGCAACTATTGTGTGCTGAGTTAATGAATTTGTGTAGCAGGCAGCCACTTTCTTTTGCCTTGTGGTTGTTATTATGCTACCACAGAGTTTGCTTTTAACCTTCTATGACACTTTGTAAGCTATTTGACTTCAAAATGCTAGTGTGTGTTTATATAATGTTTATGTTTTCATCTTTCAGATGTTTCTTTATGTTAAAATTATCCTAGAGTTGTGTTTTTTCGTTATTGATCATTTTGTGCTTTTATGTCTTATATATATGCGTGTGTGCTCACACACTAAATTTTTGTGATTGATCATGAATCATTCCAATTTGCAATTCAGAAATTGGGATTTCCAATTCACACTTTAGATCCCTATTCAACTACCGTGGTTTCCTTGTATGTCTTTAAGCTGTTATTGCTGTCAAACCAGGGTTTATTATTTGTTTCATTTTAATTTTAAAATGGCGTTTATTACTTGTTTCATTTTAATTTTAGCTTTTGTTCAATAATGAAATGGAGTCATATCAAAGAGGTTGGTAGCTCCACGATAGTTTGACTGTTTAGGTTTTTGTGCAGTTAGGGTTGGTTTACAATGCTAATGTAATCGTTAATTATGTTTTTTTTTTCTTTTCCACCCTTATATTTAAATTGGAGTTCTAGTTTTAAATTTTGGGTGATAGATAATGAAAGACTGTGGTGCTACGTTATGGTAGTAGCTAGAAATTAGTGACCTATATTTCAAGCTATAAAAGAAACAGTACCTATTCTTTCTGTAAGGTATCTGAGTGGTTAATTTAATGCTTCTTTCGCATATGCTTCTTAGTTCTTACTAATGTCGCATTTGAAATTTTAAACTCGTGAAAATGTCACTACTTTGATTCCTATATTCGGATTTGAGCATTGTGGAGCTTAATGGGCAAAGATTTAGCCACATGTTTGATATTTAGTGCTTGTAAAGGCTAATGCGCATTTGTGACTGAGGCAGGGGAAAGGGGGGCAGTTGTCATCGATGGTTATGTATGCGAATATTTTGTACTATAATTATTCATGTACTTGATCTAAAGGTTGTGTTTCTTTTTATCTGTTTAACAGCTTCACCATTTATTTCTTTGCAAAAGAAGGTGAAGATTGCCTCCTCACACCAACGAAGGGAAACAATCCTGCTCCAGTGACTGTGAATTTTGAGCAAGGTCTTGGCCAGAAGTTTAGGCAGCCATCTGGAACTGGTATTGATTTTTCTGTTTTTGAGGAGTCCGAGTTACTTAAAGTGGGTGACATGGATGTGTACCCGCTAGCAGTAAAGGCAGACGCATCCCGTGGTAATCATGATGAGTCAGATAGAACGCCAACATCTGGTAACACAAACTCACAGATTACCCAAGCAGTGTTTGAGAAGGAGAAAGGAGAGTTCCGAGTGAAAGTTATTAAGCAGATATTGTGGGTGAATGGAATGAGGTATGAGCTGCAGGAGATATATGGCATTGGAAATTCAACAGAAGCTAACTTGGATGAGAGTGACCAAGGAAAAGAATGTGTCATCTGCTTGTCGGAGCCTCGAGATACAATTGTTCATCCCTGCCGCCATATGGTATTTACAACTTCCCTTTCTGAATGAATTTTCTCTGAGCTGTTGATAGAACAAGTAATGTGGTAGTTACCAATATCATAACCAATCTTTGCAAATATCTCCTTTTCAAATCTTTTCCTACTTTTTCAGCACTTAATTTGTTAGTCTGTCACTTTTCAGTTAAAAAACTAATTATTTGTTACTTGAGACCTTCAATACATTGCTGAATTCATTTTCTATTTTCAGTGTATGTGTAGTGGCTGTGCGAAGGTTTTCAGGTTCCAGGCAAATAGATGTCCAATTTGCAGACAACCATTTGAGAGGCTTCTGGAGATAAAGGTAGGGTCTGAGGAGTGAAGAAGATACGTTGTTAACTCCTCACGCTTCCTGTACAGCCCAACTGTTATACTTTGACATCACTCCCTCTCTTGTTTTCATGGTTTCACCTTACTTTCTCTATTTTCCTATAATCAGAAAAACAAAGGAAAATGGAATTTATATATACTTGTGATTCAACGTGAACGACTACTCAAATTGTACAAGACAATGCCTATGATGTTTATGAGTCATCTCACCTTACCAACCTGATGTGTGAAGAGTCTTTTAACCTGTTTGGGCATAATAAATTAGACCTATTGCATTTTTACAAAGGATTCAGATTACACCTCAGATTGTTTCAACATAGTCTAATATTATATATATTCTCTTAGATTCATATCCTTTATCTTAAAATATGTCTTATTTTATTTAAACTCTAAACTATTAGATGTCTAAAGGAAAACACTATTATCGATGACAAAAACGTATAGATAATGGTTGTAAACCCTAAACTATTAGATGTCTGTATAACACTATCACAATTTACGCTTCTAATAGATAATATTCTGAATTAGGCCTCACTTGGATTGCAATACTTAAGGAACTAATTACATACATGTTAATACGTCACAATTTTAGATTTGGTTTAGTAACTATCGAATGGCAACTCCTCTAGAGATTTTTATAATTGACCCTTAAGTATAAAGTTTAGGACTCAATCAATTTTATAATTGACCACGCTGACGTGGTTGAGAGTTGATCCAGGTGACCCATAGCTTCTTTCAGTTCATTGTCCGTAATTAAAAAGTAAACTGAAGATTGAGTGAAGCCTAAAACTACACCACCACATTGAAAACGATAACATTTTTTATGTTTTTAGAACACAAAAGCAATGATTCCAAATACAGTGAATCTGAGAGTTATTGATTTTATATTATTTTAATCGGTATGGCAACATGAATGAAGTATGGCATGCTCTTTGATCCGATCTCATAAATGATTCGTTTCGTATGGAATTCCTACTTCCCATTATAACCCAAAACCAACAAAAAAGAAAACTTACACCACAACACGAAATCATCAAGATTTTATTAGCAAACGAGAACGACAGTGGTTGTTTATTTAGCATTAAGCGCCCAACCATAAAGCACTTGGATGTTCATAGCATCCTTCATACTGTCACAGACAACAAAAACAACGATAGACAGAATTGGACTATAGTCCAAACGCTTGAAACGTAGAGAAACTTGTAACAACACAAAGTTTCTCTCACACACCGTGATAATCATGAAAGATATTCAATGCAACTTAGTCTCCCCACCATTGATGGACATAGACACCATTGCTTCTGAGGCCCTTGTAAATATCCATACAACTTTCCTTGCTGGTTACACTTTTATCATCACCTCCCCTCTCGGGACACCTGAGAAACAACTCATCAACAAAGCATATAGCTCCATTCTCAAATATATCCGAGAGGAACTTGAGTTCAACATTTCCTGCACTCATCTTGAGGACCACAAAATCAGCATATTGCACAGTTTCTCTGAACCAGGCAAGGAAATCAAACTCCTCCTCCCCAAGGAAAGAATCTGGGTCATCATCATTCTCATTCGTTCCAAGCTTAGCTGTGACCTTCCCAATACCAGCCAAGCCAGGGTGATAAACAAAGGTAATACCAGGTCGCTTCACATAGGACAACATAATGGAAGTGTTGTAGTGAACAAAGTACACATTGAAATCTTTCTGATCAATAGGGTACGAAGGCAGGAACCAATCACTAACATTGGCTTTAAGCAGCTCCCCCACCCCAATATCAATATACACCAACCTCTTCCTGGTGGAAACATCCACGAACTTAGGCAAATAGGGGATGTTCTTGTGAAACTCAGGAGGTGGTGGTTTTTGTTTCTCACTCACAAGAGGCTCCATCAACTCCACGAGGGGTTTGGTGAAGGTGAGACTGGGACAATCAGCGGGTAAACTTTGTTGGTAAAACGAAGGAGTATTCTCATATCTTTTCTTGAAAACAACAAGGTTAAGCTCATTGACAAAATCAACATGCACCACATTGGAAGACCTTAACAAAGAGGAAACAGGGGTGGCTGCCCTTATTAAATCATTGGGATGCGAACCAGAGCTACCTATAACAAGGGCACCAATCCCACCAGGCTTAAGAACACGCTCCACCTCCAGAACCAACAGAGCAGGGACAGAAACCTTGTCGAGGTCCCTGGAAAACACGAAATCGAAGGAAGAATCCTCGTATAGGACCTCCTTCTGCTCGAAACTGCGCGTTTGGACGGCGCTAACATCGGAGAAGCCTAACTGTTTCATTGCCGCGACGGCCATTAAAGAGCCTTGTCCGACGCAGAGGCTCTTCGCTCCAGCGTGGAGCAACCGGTTACCCATGAGGCCGGTGACCACCGTAAGGGTCAAGTTGGCGTCTTTCTCGCAATCGGCCGGGACCCAGAAGCGGGTTCGGAGCAATTGAGAAGCGGGGCGGAAAGTGGCGCCGTGGAAACCGGAAACGCAGTCGAAGTAGGTGGCGATAGGAGCGAAATCGAAGAGGGACTGGGCGCGGTAGAGAGAGACCACGGAGATGGCGCAGGCGAGGAGGATGGAGCGTATAAGGAGGCGCCTGGCGAGGGGGGCATTGAGGAAGTGGAGGTTGAAGAAGAGCTTGGTGTCCATTGAAGAAGAGAGATTGATTTGAATCAATAGAGAAGAAGTATAAGCCGAAAGATGAGGGAGAGAAGGAGATTAGCGAGTGCAAAACCTGGAGGAGGTATGGTTCCCACCCACGAGGACTCCCATTGATTTTTGGAAGCTTAACCAGACCCTCTTCGGAACCCTTTTCCCCTTCTGCGTTGGGTTGAACCGGCCCCCACCCATTTTTGCTATTCACAGCTACCTCATTACTTGCTCATCTTGTGTCTTTCTGCAGTGTGTAATTGGTAGATCTGAAGCAGAGCTTGGAAGGAAATGGTGGAGAAGAAGAACGATGATGAAGTGAGTTTGGAGTGTGTGGAGAGCAGATTTAGATCTAAAGATATAGCAGAAGATGGTGGCGCTATGCGAAACGAGTGAAGGTGTTATCTGTGATGTGATTGTGACCACGCGTCATCTTGGTCCCATTACCTGTCAACCCATGGAACTTTCACTTCTGTTTTGATCACTTTTTTTTTAACTGCTTCCTCCATTAAAATAACTTTTACATCCAATAGCCACTGTTTGTTTAGTTACCCTCGTAAGAACCCAAAACTAGGAATCCACATTGTTTTTTCGAACATCATATTGTAACTTGTTATGACCCAAAACATACTTAGCTTTTATTACTCTGATTCCTGTTTAGTAATCATTCAAGCTGTTTTCCACATTTTTCAGAAAATAGTTATCAAAGTTTCTCAGTTAATTCTTTTATATTGACATTCTACCATAAATATAAATTGGCTCTTTTCATTTTTACTTTCATACTAAATAAGTAGATCAATTTAAAAAATGTAAAAAGTGAAATTGTGACTCAGAAAAATAATTTTCATTTATTTTCAACTTGAAAAATTCAAGATAAATAGAAATATAAAAAATCCAAAAAAATTTCGCATACAAAAGTACCAAAGAGGGTATTTCGATAGAAGATTTTTTTTTTTTTTTTTTTTCAAAAAAAAAAAAAAAAAAATTTACAGAATTTTTTTTTTAAATTTTTTTTTTTTGTTTTTTTTCTTTTTTTTTTAAAAATTTTGTAAAAAACAATTTTTTTTTTTTT
>Ga0123340_1001166_pt1 | contig 21090 bp, 8 predicted proteins | sample SirMexnodulemix_FD_89961 | JGI IMG/M metagenome (GOLD analysis project Ga0123340, IMG submission 89961) | Root nodule microbial communities of legume samples collected from Mexico - Siratro Mexico nodule mix | ecosystem: Host-associated > Plants > Roots > Nodule | place: Mexico: Nepantla... | reverse complement strand
TATTATTATTATTATTATTATTATTATTATTATTATTTTAATTGGTAAATATAAGAAACATAGTGTCAAATAATTAAAAAATAATTAGAGAGAGAAAAACAACTTTAAGTAATATCTTTAATTGAAATGACTAACATGTCACTTATATTTTGAGCAGCTGAAATCATATCTATCTAGTTAAAAAATTTGTCTATTTCAGTAAAAAAATAATTTTATACCTATTTTTAACATTAATATAAAAAATACACTAAAATGAGAAAAAAAAAACTCACCTTATCCATGAGTTAACATGCTATAAAATATGTGCTCCTTTTTTGGTGAGGCAGTCTTTCTTACCAACCTGTGGATTGAGGTGAGTTAAGGCATTTTTTTATGATATATACTTTATTTTTCATTCTTATTATGTTGGTTTTTTGTATTCAGAATTTTTATATTTCATACAATTTATTTAATTTGCTAAATTAGGTGTAAGTCAACTTACTTAACTCAATAATTCCCATTAGACTGAGGCAAGTTGTGTGTTTATTTAGCTCGTTATCAATTAATTAATTTAACAAATAAAAAGGGTAAATGAGATGTTTCACCATCAAATATCCAAAATTATACTAACACTCCTCAAGCTTGACTACAAATAAGTATATGTTCCTGGAAGATTCCATCTTTACAAAGAAAAAGAAATTAACTCATTAAAAAGCATGTCCCTTTCACCAACACTGCAATGCGCGTCTAATACATGTCACCATATATACTGTTTTACTAATTAAACTAATTAATTAACTGTATTTTGACTATTTTGAAGCAATGGTGATAGAAGTTCAAGGAAAAAAAAAAAGTATTTAGTTGGAACAGTGTTTGTTGAACAGGTAGAATTATATTTGATTATGCATGGAATCCCAAAATTTGAAAAAGAAATAAAGAAATGCAGATGATTGGAGGAATGATGAGGGGGCAAAGAAAAGAGGAAGAATTTACAGAAGGGGTAAAAGAGAAGAGAAAGGAGAATGAGGATGATGATGATGAAGATGATGATGCATTATGGTGGTTGGTTGGTTACATGGATACTAAATAGGTGTAGGAGGAAGATGGTAACATGGACACGGGGTTCGCCTGAAGTTAAGGGGACAGGTGAAGGCATAGCACGTGAGGGTGAATGTGAGATCCATGGAGATCATGGGACGACCATCATATCACATCATGTCAACCATTCATCCCAGAGGCCCATCAAAGACCACATTGCTCACACTAACAAACAAGGATAATAAGGATGAGGGGTTCCAAAATAGTGACCTAGTCCTTGAATCCAGTGTTCTATCTACCTGTTCCGTGATCCGTTGCAGTCTTGTGTTGCCTTAGCCGCAGAAAAGGGTTATGGCATTTGCCAGTGCCAGCTGGATCCACCTTTCGACGTGTCCCCCCTTCCCCTTCCTACAACCTTATTTATTATTTTATATGCCCTTTTTTGTTTCTATCACATAACTGGATGTCACTGTTACATCGGATAACCCAGCAAATTACCATCAATTAATTTCAAAATTGTTGGGTATAAATAGGTGGGAATGAGGAAAATAATAGAGGGCGAGGGTTGTTTCGCGAAGGCGTTAATAAAACCGCGGGCTGGGAAAAACAAAGGGAGAGGGTGTGGTAATGCTGTTATTTAAGGAAAGGGAAAAGGGTAAAGGGGGAAACAAAAAAAGTTGCGCATAAGACAAAACAGAGAGGGAAGTAGAAGAAGAAGAAGAAGAGTCTTGTTCATACTGAAAGCACAATCCTTTCAGATCTCTCTCTAATGGGGTGGGAAGGTTTGTGAAATTGTGAGGTGGGATTGGGAAGATGGAGTGTTGGACGACGGTGGATGGGGTGGTGGAGGAGATTATGAGGATTCACAGATCTCTGCCGCCGCGTCCTACGATTGAGGAGGTGGAAGTGGCCAGAGGGTTGATCGTGAATGTTGAGAAGGAAGACCAGGCGAGGCTTGAGGCCATAGCGCGACAGAGCAAGGGCGTGGATGTGCCCGAAGAGCTGTTTATGGTGCTGCAGGAGATGCAGAGGAACGTGGTGTATTACCAGAGCAAGGAGCAGAAGAGGGAGGCTCTCAAACTTCTCGATCTCGACAACGTTCATTCTCTGTTCGATGAATTGATTCAGAGAGCTTCCAAGTGCGTGGCCTCTCCCTCTGCTCCCGCTTCTCGCAAAACGACCTACTCTAATGGTCCCGCTTCCTCGGTTTCCACGAATTTGTCCATGAATTCGGTTTCTGCTTCGGTTTCCGTGGGTGGTTTTGATAAGCCCCCACCTGCTGCTGCTGCTGCTCCTGCCACTACATCTAGAATGTTCCACGCAGATAAAGAACGTTCTGAATTGGTCACGCGAGATGACAGTTACGTCAAGAAGGCCAAGTCCTCGTTTTACTCCAATGGGTATGGGGTTGAACCAACTATCCCGTCCAAAGCCAGTATATTGAATCCATCGTTAAAACCCACCGCTTCTGCAGGTAATCGATCGTACATGATATGGTGCTGAACGTTCTGTTTTGTTTTTATTGGCTTTGTTATCTGGTGACTGAGCGGTGGAATTAGGTTTTGTCGTTGTTATTTGGTATTCAGTTGTTGCTTGTGTTTGAAGTTGGAAGCTAAAGTGTGCGAAATCTTGTTTGTTAATGCTGTTTTGCAGGTCAAGACGGGGATAAGTTGAGTTTGATCAAGCTTGCTAGCTTAATTGAAGTGTCTGCGAAGAAAGGGACTCGTGATCTCAAACTGCAGAACAAGTTGGCGGACCAGGTTGATTGGCTGCCTGATTCGATAGGGAAGTTGTCGAGTTTGGTTACTCTTGATTTGTCAGAGAATCGGATTATGGCCCTACCTGCTACAATTGGAGGGCTTTCATCGTTGACCAGATTGGACTTGCATTCGAATAGAATCTCGGAGCTTCCTGATTCTATTGGAAATCTTCTCAGTCTTGTTTATCTTGATCTGCGGGGAAACCAGTTAACTGTTCTGCCTGCTTCTTTTACCAGGTTGATACGTCTAGAGGAGCTTGATTTGAGTTCAAATCAGATTTCAGCGCTTCCCGATTCTATAGGGTCGCTTGTTAGACTAAAAGTATTGAATGTGGAAACAAATGATGTAGAGGAACTTCCTCACTCTGTTGGTAATTGTTCTTCCCTTAGGGAGCTTCGCCTTGACTACAACCGTCTTAAGGCCCTGCCTGAGGCTGTTGGAAAGATTCAGAGCCTTGAGATTTTGTCTGTGCGGTACAATAACATCAAACAACTACCTACAACAATGTCATCTCTAACAAACCTTAAGGAACTTAATGTGAGTTTCAATGAGCTTGAGTCTGTGCCTGAGAGCTTGTGTTTTGCCACCTCGCTTGTCAAGATGAACATAGGAAACAATTTTGCTGACATGAGATACTTACCGAGATCCATTGGGAATCTTGAAATGCTTGAGGAATTGGATATCAGCAATAATCAGATACGTGTGCTTCCTGACTCGTTTAGGATGCTCACTCGGCTGCGCATCCTTCGAGCGGAAGAGAATCCTCTTGAAGTTCCACCAAGAGAGATAGCTGAGAAGGGAGCTCAGGTAACTTCCCTTTTTTTGTTTTTCTCGTTTAATATTGTTCCTTTGATATTTCAATCTGTTTCCTTTATCACAATTTTCATGTGTTGGTGCATCCTAGGCTGTTGTTCAATACATGGCTGAACTTGTTGAGAAGAGGGAAAAGAAGGATGTTAAATCACAGCCTCTTAAGCAGAAAAAGAGTTGGGCTCAGATCTGCTTCTTTTCAAAGTCTAACAAGAGAAAGCGTGACGGAGTTGATTTTGTGAAAACCTGATTTCATTCAGCTACACCGTTGTTGGCAAGCGACAGATTCCATGTGTAAGTTGAGTTGTTTTCTAGTTTTATATACATCTGCTGCAAAATTGATATTTGGATATTAATCATGAAATAGTTGCTCTAGGCTTAACTTGTAAGTGTTTATCCCCCTGATTATTCATTTGGGTAAAAACAGTTTAATTAAGCGTTTATTCAATATGTTCGTATCATATGAGAGCTCATGTCATAAATTTAACTCAGAAACTTCTTGAAATAAACTAAAAATAACTTCTTTTGATAAGCTTAACCATGAGGATAATTAAAATAAGCTAAAAAGAGCTTATGTAGAGAGGGATATGCTCATTTTCATTAGTTGAAGCTTCACAGAGGCTCATCTAAACACCCTCAATACTTGCATGGTTGGATTTCTGTAGAGGGAACGATAGCAAAGAGGGAAGGCATGGTTGCTGATGCATACTATTTTCCTACGTGACAGGGATATGTGTTTAAAAATAGAGACAAATATATCTCTCAGTGTGCGGTCAATAATATGCAGAGATATGGATCGTGCAAGCATGAATTGACAGCCTTCGTAGGCAGTTATAATTTGCTTTGACTTGACGGCACAAATTGTAGATTTCTTGTTCAATAGTTTCTGATTTTCTTTCTCTGTATAATTTGAATTTTCTATTTATTTCATTTGTATTCTGTTGCCTTGAAAGTGGAAAGAAATGTACACAATCCAAAAGGCAAACAGCGAGGGACAGTGGGGGAGAAACGAAGATGATTATGTACTATCGTTATGTATGTACAATTGTAACTTCACTCTATTGTTAAACGAATTACAGTTACCCTTTGTACCAGTTCCACAAAATGTCTTCTTTCACCGAATTTTACCATTTCCTTAGCTTACTATTGCTAATTTACATTGGAAGAACTTTTAGATGGGAAGAAAATGAAAATATTGGAGGTACTGATAATAACACTAAAAAAGAGGTAAACACAAAACCATGATCAGAACCATCACTTGGCAGCCATTTTGGTTCATTTAATCACGTGGGCAGCTGGATACTAATTACGTATGTTTCGTAAATAACCTTTGCAGGAGATAAATTAATGAGGGATAAAGTCAGAAAACCAGGTCAATATAATTTATAAAGACTGAGGTGGGCAAGTTTTAGATCTTTCGCCAGTTGTATTAACCTACTTCTAACCACACTTTTGCTCTGGAAGGTATTATTTTGGTTGGATTCTGAACACAGCATGACACCTTGGCTGCTATAGACGTTCATGATCAATAATTTTATAGAATGCAGAAATTGGGTCAGATTGATTATTGTTAGAAGCTTTACCTCGCATCACGTTGTTAATCATGATTCAATAACAATACAAAATTGATTTTTTTTTTTCATTAAGATTTTTCCTCATCTGATAAATTAAAAACATCTCTTTTAAAACATTAAAAATCACCCAAATAAATAATGTCTCTTTTAATAGTATTCATATGTAATGGACCACCTAATTAACATATTTAAGTGCTGAGACAATTTGTCAGCAGTGTGAAGTTTGATTAGCATGTATTTACATAAATCTTGAACATAATATCTTAGTTCCCCAAAGTCTCTTCCATCTATGAGTTTATGAGAAGGGTCCACAAGTTGATGTAATCTTGAACATAATACTAAAGATTGAAGACAGGTTTTTCTCGATCCTAGCAGGTGGGATGGGGATAGAAGCCCCTAATTCTTTCTTCAAACCAGATAAATGACAAACACTGGTGGGGGCAAACCTCAGATTCAAGTAGGGCTTCTTTGACTAAAGTCTCACACTTGCAAAGGCGTGGCACAACCAGATATTCAAGTGTTGCTTTCTACAAGTTTAATTTCGGATTAATGACTCATGCCACCTGTAAATCCAGGACCACACATCATACTTACTACGGCTTCTCCATCAACCCTTCATGCCAAATTATACCAGTTTTTTTAGGGTTAAATATATTTTTTGTCTCGTTTTCTTTATGATTTCCATTGCACTTTTATTCAGATTGATTTAGGAATATAAAGAAGAAAGAAATTCTAACTTCAAAAAAGATGAAACAAAAATATTATGAACAAAGAAAATGTACATTTTTTTCATTAGTCTTTATGACTTTTATTAGTCATTGTTATTTTGACATACATGAATTATAGTATACTATTTAATTTGTCACCTCTTAAATTTTATATTTAGTTATTTAATTTCTATTTATAGACTAAAATTGTTGCTTCCTTGTAATCATACTGCCACATCACTTGTCTCTGCTCTCAAAATATCTGATGAAGTTTTCCTTCAAATTTTTTTATCTTTTTATTTGAGAATATCCTGAAACATTGCTCTTTTTTTTCATTTTTTTATCCACAAGAAATAGAGCACTAAGTTCTTAACTTTTAACAACGCTTTTTCAGGTCATTAGTCATTTAAGAAAACACTTAGGTGGCGATTCGATCCTACACTAATTGAATTACATTTATGCCCAATGAGAAGTACCAAGAAGATGAAAAAAATAATGTATTAAAGAGAGATTTGATATTAATGATAGTTATTTGTAAAGACTTAAAGTTAACGAAGCAGATCGTGAAGAGAATATATATATATTTTTTTAATGTAATAGGAAACATTGAGATCTAGAAGCTTGGGGATAACCTTATTTAGTTTGAAGTTTGAAGATTAGGCCTGCTTAAGTCTTAATTAATTAAGTTGCAGGTGGATTATTGTGTACCTCTTGAAGCTGTATCTTCCCAGTTGGTTGCCAGAAGATTATATGCAAATGTATAACTGTTAATCATTTTTTTATTCCCTGTCACTGAATCACTTTGTACAATATGCTTATTTAATGAATAAAGCGAGAATACCAACGAGTACTTTTCTGACATTAATTAACAAATTAAAAGTGGGAGTAATATGATCATGCAGAAGTGTTATTGATACACTTTTATCCTGATTTCCAAGACACTTTTATTATACTTTTTAATAAAATAAATACATTTTTTGTCCTTCATAAAAATAGTTTATTTCTGATCTCTCTTTTGTTGAAATAAATATATATTATTCAATAAATTTATAATACGACTTAAGGTTGAAAATCCAAACATCATTAATATTTTTATATGATAAATTTATTATGTATGATAATCTTATTATGTTGGTCGTGCCCTTCATCCTAGTAAAAATATAAACTATGATGATTTACATTTTTCTGTTTCTCTTTTTATTTTTGCAACTTATGAAATTAGCATTTTTTTTCTTCTTTGCGTGTGTAGCATCAAGAGAGACAACGTGGTAAGATTATGGCCTGTTTGGTTTTTGTTTTCACAGAAGAATGTATTGTGATATGATGATATTATGTTTCAAAGGGTTATCAATAGAAAGTTGCCGTGATTCGAGAACAACCCTGATATAGATTCATAACTGTTTTGTTGTAACAATTTCGTGAGAAAGTTATTAAAATAAAGTAAGCAGAAACAACTTTACAATGAATCCCGTGAATGCTTCCTTCACTGCACACCTCATCCTTCTAGTAAAACTAAGCATCTTCTGAATAATATGATGTGAAAACATGAATATACGTGTCATTGGAAAGTTATCCCGAAAACATAGCAGAAAAACGAATACTTTCATGTTTTCGTGCACACAAATTCAAGAATCAAATACCTGACTAAATGCTTAAAGAATAAAGTTATCTATCAATTATGTTGTATCATGCACACAATTTTGTTAAGGCACACTAGATAACACTATCCTACTTGTGTTAGTGGTTGAACTACCTTAAAAATTATCCCCTTTGTTGTGTGATCATGAAGTCCTCCTATGTTCAGTCACGTCACACCAACGAGTTTACAGTGACAGTTTTAATAAGCAATCTTATATGGTACTACTGTTTTTGGGAAACAGTAGAATATTGCATAAAGTTTGTAGAGTGAACTTCCTTATTTGGTGTTCACCCTTCAGTTATTTGTTATTGTCTGAAGAGATGAGAGTGATAGCATTTGAAAGCATCATCCGATATTGTGGCTACTACATGGCAGGACATTATCACGAATCCAGAGATACAAAATATGGTAGCTAAGTGGGGCCAACCCCACGTGTTCTTGAAGATGTATGTGATAGTGACATAAGAGTGAAAGTACGTGTCACAAAGGAGATAGTGAGACTGCCCCTTCAGTAACAAATCATATCATGCCGAGCTTTGAAGGACATCTGATGAATGGTGACAGTACAACGCGCTTCCTCATATATGGTCCTCATTTATCAGCTAGCTACTGCTTGTTCTGCTCGTGAGCCATGAGCTTGCAGTTTCTTACACCCTCGATAATAGTGTCCTCTATGATTCAGTTGCTCATGGTTTGACAGAAAAATTCGACAGTTGTATTAAAAGATTATGACGAATGATTCTGCCCCCACTAACTGTTGAATTGGTGAACTGCTCCTTTCCGTAGATGTTGAAACTTGAAAACAACCTCCCCAAATCTTATAATTTGAACTTTGTCTCTGACTCAACTCAGAAAGTTACAGGAGAGTTGCCTCTCTTACTTCTAGAGCTAGACATCTCAAACATAAATATATATGATTAGACTTCTACAGGTAATTCAATAATACCATGATAATGGTGGTGTCATAAATTTAATAACCACAAGGATTAACTGATATAACATCTTTTAGTTAGATTTTTGGACATGAATCCAAATACTAGCTCATGGGATCAGAATTGTCCCCCAATTAAATACATTATTTTGATCATATGACAAGTCAATATAATCTCCAACACCAAATAATATCAAAACATAATAGAAAGATTGGGAACCACTTACAAGAAGATGTTGATAAGTAGTTAATAGAATCCGGCATTAGATAAAATGGTGTGGCACGCTATGAGTAATGGGTAAAAATAAAACCTTAAATGGTAAATTGCCAGCACAGGCATTGGTAGTAAATCTGTGTTTTCTTTTTGGAAAGCAAATATCAAAGACATCAGTGAAAACCTATGATGAAATTAAAAGAGACTAAATGGTGGTACAAAGCAACGCTACCACAAAACTAATCCTATACACAGTATAAAATGACTTGCAATCATACAAGTCAGCCTGAAAAATGTGACTGCAAATTTCCATTTTTTTCTGAATCTTAGCCTCTCCCACCTCCTTTTATATCAGTTGTAACATCACCACTAGTTGGCCTGCAAAGTTAAACAAAAACAAATTTTAGAAAATAGAGAATTAAGTGCTTTCAGATCCTCATGTTTAGTTCAACATTATTGCTTTCACAAATCATACACTTAAGAAATAAGTGCTTTCACAAATTTCATGTTTAGTTCAGAACATCCTTTTTATATTTTTCAATGGTAAATGGTAAGTCATACACAGATCGGGTTAAACACTCATTCACTCTACACCAATATAATATGTCGGGAACTCAGAACAATGAAGAATTTAGAGAAACTGAGAATTGAGAAAGAAAGTTTTCTGTCATTCATTTTCTTAAATCTCTCAACAACAGAGTTCAAGTATTTATAGTACAAAGATTAGAAGCAGTTTGCATAACTGCCGGTAACAGAAAGGACAGCTAGGATAACATAACTATAGCTGGCATAGCAAACTAAAGATGACAAAACTAGTCTATTGCTTAGAACAGAAGCGCAAACACTTGAGCTAATATAGTCAACCCTCTCCCAAAGATGGACTCCTATACCAGGTCCAAGAAAAGGAAATGGCGGTTTGTGTAACAATATCAAGATCCAAACTTATTAAGGTTTTCTTATATTGTGAATATCTTGAACAAAAGAATCAAAATCTGAAACTTGGACTTTGTGAGCAGAAATCATTTACAGATACTTAAGACAAATTTGCTTCCTTTAGTAACAATATATTGACTTATTTAGGAGAAAAATAACATTTCCCGTTAGTTTATTAATTATCTATAGCTTTCTCCGGTTTGCTCTCTTCATTTTCTGTTGTCCAGAGAGAGTAAATTGGAAAATACTAAAATATAAACATGACTTGAAATACAAATAGACAGATTCAAAATTAGGTAATAATGATATCATAAAACAGAAGAAACTACAGAACAAACTATTTAAGTATTAAAGTAATACACTTACAGTCCACATAAAACTTTGATGGTGTCATAGAAAAACCATTGCAAAGTTATAGAAGGACCAACCACCAACATTCTAATGGGAAGACTCCTGGTAAATAGATTGGCTAGCCCAATATTTCTGACAGCCTGCACACCGAATAAGTGGAGCAAATTAAGTTTGATATCTCCTATCTTTCAAGGAAGTATCATAAACTAAATTGTAAAGAAATAAATACCAGTGCAAGACTATCAGCCTTTTTGTTATAAAGGGAAGATACAATATTGTCAGCAGGATTAGAAATGAAGCTACCAACAGATCCCGCTGCATATCCAGCTAAACATGTCACACCAAGTTGTTGACCTATTGAACAGTCCTCCTTTTTTCTTTTGACCATATTTCGATACAAAAAATCAACAGAATGCTCGAATGTTGAGAACATAACCATGGAAACTGCTCAAAAGAAAAGGGAACAGAATACTTATTATTCAGTACATTTATGAACATGAGGTAGGCTTAAATGCTCACAGTCACTGAAACCACACATTTCATTGTCATGCTACTCCATGAGAACATTAATTATTACAAGATCATGGCCCGTGTGCATATTTGAATACTCGGCATGGTTAGCTTGAAAGAAGTCCATTGTGATTTTTTCTAATCAACGATGCATCTCTCATATACTATCAATCAACCGGCAAATAGTGCATATAGCCAGACCAGTCAAATAGTTAATTGAACCTAAATGTACATAATAATATGATTTAACAAAAGAAAAGGAAATATTTTTTTATGGTATAAATAAATGATAAAGATACAGGAACGTACACCACAGAGAAAAGCCAGATGTTAAAATTTTAGTAATTTTCTGAAAGATGGCTTATATGCTAGAAGACTACACAAGACAGAATGGCATCCAAAATATCAATGTGAAAATATTACCGATGTCTCTTTAATTTCTAAATATAGTTAAAATACCCTAACTAGTGTAGAATTAACCAAACAAGAGATTATGAAAGTTACATGGAATGTTTCGACCCAAAAGTGGAATTAGTCCACGGTAGAATCTGCAAGTAGTAGATAGAATAGAAGATAAATAATCATAATCATCTCCTAAATACAGTGTCCAAGCAGGTAAAAACTAAGTATAGAATTTTTCTTTACCCTCGTGTGCCTTCTGACGCATATAACTTTGGAAAGCCATCAAACAAGCCCTTAGCAAAACAGGGTTGTGCTTGAACCCTCACTTTAACAGCTTCAAATGGACATAGAGCTACATTGGCAAACACTTCAGCAGACGCGCTACTAAGAAAGAAAACAAAACTCTTGTTCTGGTCTGCAAATACGTTTGAATAAATCCCTTTAAAATACTCATAGAGACCAAATCTGCAACCTCCTTGAGCACCATAGCCAAAGAACTTGCCGGTCCAACCTTTCCAAAGGACTGCAGGCCCTTGTTCCCTCAGTAAGGTAGTAAGGCAAGAGGAAATACTGTAATACTTAATTGGGTGAACCTACATTTAACATCACTTCCCATCAATAAATATGATCAAATCAAGAACTACTATTTTACACACTATGGTGAGAAATCAATTCATAACTCATCCCACTATCATCCCAAACGGGCAGCCATAAAATTTCAATCTTTCAGCATTTTTTTCTATGATATAACAAGTGATACAAAACGATAAAGTGATTCCCACTTCAATTTTTCAAATTCCAGTATGTGCCAAGAATAAGAGGCCAATTTCTTGAGATATCTCTGAGCATAAAACATAAGATACTAATCACTTCACTAATTTACTTCACTTCACTAATTTCAATCCCCTATTAAAACATGGCAAAACATGATTTGTGGAACGAGTGAGCGAACAAAACGATTTGAAAAGCACCTGCATGTTAACTTTCAATACATCAAGAGGAGTGATGGCAAGGTGGGTGGTGCCAGCACTGAGCATTCCTCCAATGGCACAAAGGCCATAATACCTGGGCGTCAAATCCTCGCAGACTCTTCCCTCCATGGCCATGACACTCTCAAAATCCCCACAAAAAGACGAAAGTTGTTAACTTCAGCATAAAACCCTCAACCCAACTCCATTTTTTCTTCTACACACGTGGTTAAAAAACCAGCCACTAAAGAGAAAAGGGGCAGCCATTTCTACCCTTCATGCGTTCATGGCAGAGAAAGAAACAAAATTTAGGGTTGTGAGAGCGACACGCGGCAGTTTGAATCTGATTCCAATGAGATGTAAAACCCAATACAAAACCCTTCTACCCTGTTTAGTTGGAACTTCTTCGACCTTTCCGAAGAAGCTGGTGTAATTACCCTAAAATAGGAATTTGTCCAAACTCACATTTAATTCTTAATTATATAATTCTCTCGTTTCTTTTTAACTTTTGTTTTTTATCTGTTATTTATTAACATTTTAAATAATGTTTTCTAATTATATCCTTAATTTAATTGACATAAAAAAATTAACGAAGATAAAAAAACACAATAATATATATATAATAAATAACTCACTTAAAATTATATTAAAAATTAAATGATTTTTTTGCTTCAGTAAAAAAATTAAATAACTGTTATAAAGTAGCAGACAAAATATAAATATAAACATCAATAAATTAAAATTCTTAGTAAACATGATCCTTAGTGATCAGAAAATTATAAGGTAATTTATCTTCTGTTGTCATTAATTAATTTCATTTCAATCTCAAGCATTTCTGAAAGCTAATTTGTCGATTTTGTATAATTATTTTAAAATCATATTAAGGATAATTTTCTTCAATTAAAAGTATGAAAACATCAACACTAACAGTGTATATCTATTAAAATATTTATCGAAGTTATGTAAATAGGGAGTAGTTTTGTTTACCAAAGCAGAATTTCATGTTGTTATTTGGCAAATTGAATAAATAAATGAAAGTATCATTACAAGTCTTTACTGGATTATAACCACTTAAAGCAATTATATACCTTTAATTAATTAACATGCAATTTCTTTTACTCAAGGATAGGGGTCTATTATTGCCTGAGACAATAATAATTGTAACAATAACTTGTTGATTTTTTAACTATAATTGTTTCATATTATTTTATTATTAGTTTTAACAATTTCTTGGAGTTGTGTGGTCTAGATGATCAATTACGTGGTTTAAATGAGGAGTAAGCTAGAAGTATGAATAAGTCTCTCAATTATAGGGGAAACCAAACAAAAAGTTGACTTATACAAGGTGACAATGACATATAACTCTCTTCATGTGTGTCTCGCAACCATGCATACAATGAACTGGGCCCACCGTATTAATGTTTGTAAATTACTTTAGGAATAAATAAATAAATTCTTTTTTAATTATTTAAGAATGAAATTATTCCACTCAAAGATGACACTAGATGAAGTTATAAATAATGTATCATTTTATACTATAATATATAAAGTTTTGTTTAGATGAGAAAAGTAAAATTGAGAAAATGGATTTGAGGAAATTGAAGATAAGAGTGTAGAAAGTTGGGTTATTTATATTAAAAAAATAATAAAATTTAAAGAAAAAAATTAGGAGAAAGTTTGTGAGAAATGTAATTGATTTCTTTTATAGTTGATAAAATTATAAGATTACAAATTTATCTTTATTGGTTAAATATAATTAAAAATACAATATGATTATTTTTTTTTTGTGTGATTAATAATATTTTAAAAAGTACTTATGAAAATGTTTAATTATACAATTGTCCTTAGGTTTGAATTTAATTTAAATTAAACTGTAATTAATTTGTTGGGTGTGACTAATTAATTTTTTTAAATATAAAATTGTGATATAATTTTCAAGTTGTGGTTTAAATTAAATTTTAATAAAACATGATTATGTACAGGTATTAAATTTCAATAAATGTCACTTGTATGATATTAAGTTTCACTAGTCTAAAAGTATACATATCTCATCAAATTAGTCAATAGTCCATACTAAAGATATAAAATACTTAAAATAAACATGATACAGAAGAGTTATATTAGAAAAATAAAATAAGAGAATTTTTGTGGTCAAAGAAAAATAAAAATTAATTATTTTTATCAATGAAAATAAACAAATAAATTATATGAAAATTAGTTTATTATTAATGTAAAACTATTTATTATGTTTAATTTTCTTAAAATTAAATAACTTCTCTCTTATTTTACTTCATGACATAATATTTTTTTGAAAAATTCTCCAAAAATAAGTTCTCTTGTTTTTTTTTTTCACACATAACATGAATATAATCCTTTTACTTGTCTTCTTCCTATTTACTTAAAAACTAATCTGAATAAAAGAAATAGAATGAGTGATTTTGTCCTACCATACTTTCAAAGTAAATAATTGATTGAATCTTACATATAGAGGTTGATTTATATAACAAAGTATATCATATTGATTCACATTTTTGCTTGTGAGTTGGTCTCTTACTCAGGAACATTCCCCATTCTCTCTCACGTCATGTCCCCGTCTCTCTTCCTCTAACCTAGAACCTCCACTCTGCCATTGCCTATGTCTCACATCCACTTCCGACCCCATCATGTGGACATCGAACAACCACAACCCTTTGACCCTTCCTCTTCCTCCATAGACAAAATGTCTAATCTAGCCAACCTTAGTTGGCCTATGTTGTCAATGTTATAGTAATGCAAGATGTGCAACTAAGCTAAATGTAAGTCTCTCCAACTTCGTACCCCTTGAAATCTTGTTTATGTGATTATATCATCATAGTGAAGTCATGATATGTTTATTAATGGGAGTATCATGTTTATCATTGTCAGTTAAGACAATATACCACCTCGAGTATTCTTACAACATTCATCAAGAATCATGCAAATCACTCATTCAAGGTAAAACCTTATATACATATATGTCAATACATATACATGTATATAAGTTGGTTCAACTAGGATCTACCACTTAAAAAGGGACTCCAGAAAAGACATATCTCTATCATACATACATCATGTTATGCATCTCATCATTAACCAAATAATTTTCATAACACATATTATTAATCATACCTTTTATACATTATACCATCTGTGTATAAAAACATTAAACAAAACACAAAATAATCATTTCAGCGTCACTTGAGTGCCTATTTACCATAAACACAAAATCAACCATCTTGCTTTGCTTAAGTTGTACTCTTGTGGCTTGAGAATGACCATGACATGCAACATAAGTATAATTAAAATGAGAAGTATAAAATCATGTTGTTCACAAAACAATATCACACCTTTCAACAAATTTTGTCAATGGTCGTCTCTTAACTTTTGAATTTTCTTAATTAAAACTTTAGTAAAGCAAAACTAGTTGTATAACATTAAGTATATCTTGAGATCTGTATAACATAAAGTATATATTAAGATTGTTTATGCAAAGATTTAGAAAGATCAGAAGTAATTCCCATAATCTCATTCATCATGTATAAAATAAACATAAACTCAAATCAAATGAAGACAAAATATTAAAAGTAGCATCAACATCACCCCTTTGAGAATCACTTGATCTACCAATAATAATTTTTTTAGAGAACCGAAACAAGATGCATTATATAACTTCATCATACTATAAATATAATGAAAATATGAGCTCCATCGACTATCTTCCAACTCGTTTTAATGTGTTGATTTGGTTATTTCCTTTACCAATTTCAAGTTCACTCATTTCTAACAATTCAACAATTTCATCTAATTCAAGAGCTTGTAACTTATCATGATGTTTACTAGATGAACACGCAACATTTACAATAAAACTTTGAAAAAAAAAAAGAAGATGAATTGGAATAACTTCTCTTAAAGAAACAACCGAAGCAAGTTGTAATCTATGAGCAAAACATTGAAAATAATAAGCATTAAGGATTACCATTAAAAAATGATGCTTGAAATCTATTTCATTCTTCCCTTATACTACTAGCACCATCATATCATTGACCATTAGAAACATCAAGATTGTGCCTAATAGAACAACACTTAAGTCCTTTTTTAGAGTGACGGTTGTTGTATTATTAACACGATATAAAAAAATTGTTCTTTTATATTACTGACATTATCTACAAATGTCAAAACAATAGTCATTTGCTATTTTCTATATTCATCACATACTTCATCAATAATTGTGAAAAAATTAAAATCTCCAATTTCTTACCAAATGTGACTTCTTACTTTTCTAAAAAAAAACATGCAATATTTATTTTTGAATATGACATGAAGTATATTTTGCATTACATGAAGCATTTTCTAACACAACTTGTGTCACTTTATCATTATATGATATTAGAAGTTTAAACATCTCAAGAAAATGCCTTTATTACTTGACTACGGTGTTTCCTCATGGCCTCTAAATACACAAGTTTGAAATGCTAGCCAATGAATTGTATCTATAGAGGTTTTGAGCTATAAACCATTTTTGCAAACTTGTTTTAAACTTTGAACATTTATAATTTTATTGATGTGTATAAATTAAGTCTTCACAAGCTTTTAATGCATTATCATGTGATGAGCAATTACTATCTCCAACATAGCTAAGAAATGCATAATTATTTTTTACATTAACCTTGTTTTGTGATTTAATTATGTCTAGTAAACACATCTGACCCAAGATAACCAGTTGACTTTAAACTAAATAGACAACATGACAAACTATAAGGTGCATCACTAGTCATTCATGGTTACATCTTAGTAAAAACAACAAATTCATGATTATTGATCGGTATCCGGTCAAATAATCTCATTAAAGTGTAGTACTAGGAAGTAGGAAGTAACTCCTAGATCGTCTCCCAAGGACCTATTTCTCTGCCAAAGGAATGAAAACACACTGGGGGGGAGATTATCCCCTCGAATACAGTCCAGTTATCATTGGTTTCGAAAATTTATAATGACGTTCTAACCCTTGAAACAACCCAAGTTAGTTAACTAAGCAAAAATTAACGTGAGTGTTTCTTATGTGAAAAAGCACTCACGCAACATTCATCCCAACCCCTAAACCGCGCAACTCCCTTCACTGAGCATGAACAGAGACACAAGTTTGTATTTACCGAATCACTAAGTGTGAACGGTCCAGTGAAAACAGTGGGCACACAGAATGATATCAACAGTAAAGGAGCGAAACAAATAAGCATAAAACCTCAAACTTTTTTCGTAATCTCAATCAAAGGCATAACCCAAACGGATTAGCCTTCCATAAAAACGAATAAACAAAGTGAGATGAAGAAGGAACAAGAATTAAATATAAAACGAAATTAAATATATAACGAATTTTAATTGAAACAAAACCGAATGTAATTGCAAAGAAAGAACGAATTGAATTCCAAAGCCGAGAGTCTCCAGTGTCTCAAACTCCTTTGGCTTCACCTCCTTTCATAGGCGGCTAAACATAGGTCTGTCCTGAACACTAAACCTAATGAGCCCAGATCTTTCAATTCTGGTTCAATAAATAAAACCTAAAATAAAAACTGATAATGTGACAACTCCTCTTCAATTCCAGAATTAATTTACATCCCAATAAAATTCCAAGTCCTGAAAATAATAATAAAATTAACTCAGAAAATTCTCATAAATAAAGCCCAAACAGTAAAATCGAGAAAATAATAGACAATTAAACACAAATCACTAATTAAAATATATATAAAAAACAAATAATATAGAAAAATAATTACTCATCAATTACTTACTAAAAAAATTCCTCACAAACCATAGTGGTAATATACACTATTCTACAATTTGATACACATATTACCCATAAAACATTCATCATATTATAATATTTAGATTTAAATGTGTTTTTATTTTTATAACCTTGTCAGAGTATTTTGACAATCCAATCAATATACCGATAACATCTTTATCCACTCAAAAAGAGAAAAACAAAAAAAACTAAAGTTCAGATAAAATTATTTATACTCACTAAATCCATATTTTTATGAGTCCAAATAAATCGTTCCTCTATCTTTTTAAAATCTTGATGCGTTAGACTTTACACAATTAAAACATTTTTTATTGTAGAAAAAATGTAGAAAGATTTCTTTTTATAAAACTAAATTTATAGTAAAATATTTATAAACTTTCATTTCCTATTTATTTCAAATTTATTATTAAAATAATACATAATATTATAGAGACTAATTAAGAGAAATTAGAATGAAAATAATGTTCAATGTGTTACTTATTTGCAAAGATTTTTTTTTTTAAGAATTTATTCCAAAAAAATGCTTGACATATTCATAAGTTTATACACTATAGTATATAAACTTTAAGATAATTAATAAGCTAACTTTGCAAACAAATCTTTAAAATAAATGAGATCCTTCTTTTCATATTAATTTATTTAAAATTTATTAAGAAGTAAAATAAAAGAAAGTATGAATAACTTATAAATTAAGTTTTCAAATTATCATTTTTACTTAATATTCATAAATTAAATTCACAAATTTATCTCGCTCAAAAATCAAACCAAATCAAGTTTAAAAAAAAATTAAAAACTCTAACTTCAAACTCTAATCTCACGTATTATACATTATTAAATATTTTGATCAAATTTCACTAAATTTCTTATGTAACATTTTTTATAACCATTTCATATCTCAATTTCATCATTATGGAATTATAATAAAAAATATATTCTTGTGTGTTTAAGAAAAAGAAGTCGATGTTGAAACCAAATTATTAATTTTAAACATAAAAAAGAATATCTTAGCATAGCAGAAGAATAATATTAATTACATTATTAAGTATAAAATATAAATTAAGCGTACCATTGGTATAATCACTTACATTCTTTCACATTATGGTAAACTCAACTCTTTGAAGACACTTTACTGATTTTTGGCCTGCACGATACATGTTACTTCTTGTACTTAACAAATTCTTAATATGTCAACAATCTCCTTATTACTTTTATTTTAAAATTTATTTATTAAATATTTTTTTTCTCTCTCGTACTGAGTCACGTACACAAATAAGTACAATCAAATAAAAAGTTGTTAACTTATCTCATATATATTAACAAATTTTCTTGATAAATAAAAAAAAATCTAATAAATATTAAAAAATATCTATATTTTTTTTCAAACAATATTGAATTAGTTATCATAAAACTGAAAATAATGTGTTAAAGTGAATTTGTTAAATTATTGTAAATATCTTAACAACATCTAATATCATTTTTATTATTATTAAAAAAAATATGAGAGATATTTCTATAAATATAAATGTGAAAAGAAGAAAAATTATTTAATATATAAAATAATAAAAACATTATTGATATTTTAAAAAAAATTTAAGTACGGGAAGTATTTTGTACCATGCAAGAAACGACTACCCTGTTTTTTTACGAAGATTTGGGGGCTAAGGCCCAACATGAAAAGGCCGAAACACAAAGAGAATATGACCATTGCATTTTGCACATGCATAATTGACGTGCATCTCCATAAAAGTTTAATTTCTAATTTTACACTTTACAAGTTTTGCATCTGAAACGGATTTTTAATTCATAAATATATTTTAAAATATATAATTTAATAATATTTAAAATTGTATATTCTAAAACATATTAATATATTTTAGAATGTATTTTTAGATTCAAAGATATATATTCATCTCATAATATATTAATATATTTTGAATTGCAAATTTTAGACTATATTTTTAAAATGTACAAATACATAATTTAGAAATAAACATATTTTAGAAATTATTTTTATAAATTTATTAATACATTTCAGATTATATAAAATTTTAAAATAGATTACGGATGGATTATATTTCGAGAACCTTCCCAAATTATCACCCAATTCAAAATAGGGCTATTTTATAAAACTGATCACATGTATTTTTGACATTTCACTACCTCAAACCATGGGGTTCATGTAATGGTAAGAGAATATTAATGTGAAGATTTTATAAGTACAAATACTGTGTGCTTTCATAAAAAAAAGAAGAAGAGTAAAAAGAATATGATTCAAAACAAATGTAAAATAGTTATTGCATGTATTATATTTTTATCGATAAACTATTACAGGTATTACTTTTATTAAAAATATTGCACAAAATACATTTATACAACATGCCTAAGTGCACGTATATATGTGTGTAGAACCCACTTTGCATAATTGATTAGAAGTAAACATTAGTTTTAAATAAAGGTGATCTTGGTTTGAATAGTTATTAATAGTAAAAAGATCATTTTTACACACATGGCTGTTTAGAAATTAACAATCAAAGTTGATTTTAAACATATAATCAAGTTTTAATGTCCATGTACATTTTTTTATAATTTTTTTAACAAATCACTCATCATAATTAAAAGAAAAAAAGTAAATAACATTAAATATTCTAGTGTTCCAATACATACAATTACATACCATTTTAAATATACTGTTTCAATTCATTTTCTAAAATAAAAGTACTGATTGCAATGTATGCAGCAAAAAACAATCTTTTGGAATGTAAATAGGATTTAATTAACATTAGTAGGTCATATGCAACAAAGGAGTTAATTTAAAATATACAAAGATACACACTTTGTGTGATTTATTTTAGAACGAGAGTGGTTGCATGAGATTAGACACGAGACAATTATTCAAACAAAGTACGATGCTATGTTCACAAAACAAGTGTTATAATTATAAAATAATTTTTTATTAGTTTTTTTCCTGTCTTAGATTAAGGTATCTTTTAAGTTTTTCTGGGATTTAATATATAAAAAAGGAGGCATGGAGCAAATGTGTATTGTAATGGATACATAAACTGCAAAATCTGTGTGCTCTTTTCTGCTCAAATGATTTATGTGAGAAAATGACAAGATGAAGCAACATTCGTTTTCATTATATAAATTCTGCAATTTCTATCAGAAAATGACATATTCACAAGTTTCTAGCATTATCAGTATTAAGTGCTCACTTCCTCCTCAACTATCATCAACTTGGTTCACTTCATAAATTTTTTTTTCATGTAATGAATATTATTATCAATCATAATCTAACAGTGTTAAAAAAATATCCAATTTTATCTCTGCTTTTTAATATTTTTTTTGCTCTTTCATGGTGTTGCTACTAATAATATAATAATTTCCAAATTTAATATTTACCATTAAATTTTATTTTAAATAGTTTGATAATATAAAAATCTATATCTCAAATTATAAGAT
>Ga0123340_1001160_pt1 | contig 21136 bp, 13 predicted proteins | sample SirMexnodulemix_FD_89961 | JGI IMG/M metagenome (GOLD analysis project Ga0123340, IMG submission 89961) | Root nodule microbial communities of legume samples collected from Mexico - Siratro Mexico nodule mix | ecosystem: Host-associated > Plants > Roots > Nodule | place: Mexico: Nepantla... | reverse complement strand
GTTCTGAAATCTTTGTATCCATTGTTCATTTCGTTTCTGGAAAAAAAAAAGAAAAAAAAACAGCAAACAAAAAAGACGAAAAAAAAGAAAAAAAAAAAAATAAAAAAAAAAAAAAAAAAAAAAAAAAAAAAAGAGGAAAAAGAGAAAGACACCCAATTGAGTTTGCAGGAGTATGGGTTGGACTTGAATGGAGAAAAATTTACTTGGAAAAAAATATGAAGAAAGATGGAGCGAGAACCAAGCAGTGACGCACATGCACACCAACAATGCTGGAATAGTAATGCACAAGAACATATTGCAAGCCCATAAGTAAAACTAAGGTCAAGTCCTTGACTTATTAATATATCGGATTGGAGTTTCATCCTGAATGTATTTTATTTTTTTATATACCAAAACACACTACTCGCTATACAATTTAAAAAAATTATATACTAAATAATTAACTAATGGATGAATAAGATCCGGTATACAATTTGTATATCAAATGGGATGCATTTCAGTATACAAATTGTATATTTGGATCCTACTCATACGTTCATCCGGTATACAATTTTTTTAAAAATAATATATCGAATGAGATAAGTTTCAAAATTACGTACCAGATTGAACCCCTTAATTACAATCCGGTATATATTTTATATCCTAGAATTCACCTCATCCGATATTCAATTCCAAAAAATTTGTATACTGGAGGCTCAATCCGACAGAATCAAATACCTATTTTTATAATTTACATAAAGGTATTAATGATATTTTAGATTTTATGGAGGTGCAGGAAGAATCCAGAGACTAAATTGGGTTAAATATTTTCCTTTTCAAAAATAAAACTTGGGTATTGCCTGAATAAATAGATTGGATGCATGGAATCAGCCAAACCAAATTAAAACAAAATTCATCGTCTGAAGTATGAAATTTTTAGACTTTGTCAACAGTTACTTGCATGAAGAACTAATCTCATAACTATCTCTAATAAAAAACAAAACAAAAGTATTGTATTAATCAGTCATGTGGGTTTAGCGTATGCACAAATTTATATAAAGAACTTGCTACCCCAGATATACTCCAATTAAGCTTCAGTCTCAACCGCAAGAATTATGTTCCAAAAACTACACAGTCAAATACAAGATTGTAACCAAATAAATGGAAGACTCGCAAATCAAATATAAAATTGTGGTGACAAACTGATCCAACAAAACAATAAAAAAAAAAAATGAGAGCTGAAAAAAGATACAAAGAAGTAAAATCTGTACAATAGATGAAGAAATAAAATTGAACCTTTTTAGTTTGCAAATATACGATGAATATACTTTTTGATTCTGCTGCTACAAAGGGCAATCTTGTAAAAGTAGAAAATGAACAAGGGAAACAAAATGTGTATCTGAGAGCAGCAATTCAATGACCTTATTCCATTGATTGCTGCAGTAAACTCAAAACTTCCACCAGACATTTGGTTGCTGAAACACTCAAGATGTTACTCTGAACTGCCTGGCTTGCCATCATCACTTTTATTCATAGCCTTCTTTGCCAACTCATAACCTGCAAAGTTCATGGCTCCGAGAGGTGCAATCCAAAAGAACCTGGGAACTGCTCCTTTGAACAAGCCAAGGGGTCCCTCATGTTTTAGTATAGAGAAGGCTACCAAGGTCATTGACACAGACCGGCCCTGCGCAGTCATCATTCTAGTTTTCATGACATCAAATGGTGTTGTGACAACAGCCGCCAAGCCGCCAGATAAAGCTCCAACAGCAATTGTTTCCAAGGGACCCAGTTCCCTCTCTAGTAGACGTTCAACAACCTAAAATCAAAGGCACCACCACACTCAGTAACCATTTCAGAGTGGAAACATAGGTGGATTCACTGGTAGCCAAGCAAATATAATATGCAAAGCCTACATGCAATTTATTTTCATTATTAACATTATTATTGAATGGTCACAAGTTGGTTTATGAGTAAGGTGTTCCCTATAATTCTTGCGTATGTTAACATATATCAATTGTTGTCACAACTTTGAAGATCAATGTTTCACGGCTTCAAGTTAACTTGATGTTTTTCAACCTATTCAATATTAACACAATCTTAATTTATTGCTGCTGATTTGTTGCATTAAAGTGATAAAATTCCTACATAATTGGGTGAATAAAAACATTCATTTTAACAAACAAGTTTCAAACAAATTTTTATAAGACAACATCAAAGCCTGATACCACTAGGTGAGTTTAGCCGCATGAATCACATTACGTTTTTCTCTTCAGTTAGAGACCGAACACCAAGGTTAAAGAGATACTATAATGCATAAATCAAAATGAAAATAGTATTGACGAACACAAGAAGATTGATCAAGCATGCTGAATCATGGAAGTTACACACCTTTTTAGATTCAGCATAAAGCCCCATGCCAGCGACATAAAATGGAACCTCACGGCACAGGGTAGCTCCGGTTCCACGAAAGAAGCCCCTAAGACCATCCTGCTCCCAAGTTGCAACTAAAGCCTGACCCACATTGTCATAAAGACCAGCCTGTAACCTTTGCTTCAACACTTCACAGGGGATCCGCACAGCTGTTCCTAAAAATGTGCTACAGAATGATGCTACAGATTGTACCTGCAAAAGGGTTCGTACATGAAACTTTTGGATTTAGTTAAGGGACAACAAAGAAGACCCCTATTAAACAACATAATGAAGTTATTATGAACACCCTAATGTAAAAATTAACTTTTAAAGGCCAATCAAAGTGTAAAGGACAAACCTTTTAGAGTACTGAAAAGGACTAAATAGAATTTGAAAAACATTGATCGATTAGGTGTGAACATCTCAGTTTAAAGCATTTGCCTCACTGACGACCCTTTTAATAGAGACAAGGAGTTAAGTGAAAAATATTAGCTTATTACAGAGTGACAGATTTTTCATGCTTTTATTTATGGTAAGTTGGAAAGCAAGAAAAATTTATCGCAGAACCACTTAACAAAGCAACAGCTTTAACTAATACAAGGAAGACATATAAGCTTTACAAATTACCTGGAGTTCTGGCAGTGTTGGAGCAACATTTATCAACACCAATTTACTTGCTTCAAATATCCCAGTTCGCAAGCCATGGCTGCAACATCAAACGTGGCATAAGCTTGAAAGGAAAATAATTACTCTTCATTGTCAATGGAAGGCATTAATGAAGCATGAAACAACAATTTCTTTTCAGCTTATTTGCTTTAAAATAAAGGAAAATGAGAGGGAAGCATTGAAAAGAGATCAATAAACAACCTTGAAAACTGTCCAAGAATTGCAGGGATTGACCCCCTGTATAAACCCCGCCTTCCAATCTCTGGCAGCTTAGAAATAATTTCAGGGAAGGACATGGTTGATGCTTGTACTCGAGTCTAATATACGAAATAAGACAACGATGAGGCCTCTAAAGGAGCCAAAACAATCAAATGGCTATGAGAGGAATATGGAATTGTTCATCAAAGTTCAAGAACATGCCTTAATTGTATCAACTGGATGCAGTAAGGCACAAGACAGGGCACAGGAAAGGCCACCTGCCAATGCAGATCTTAGCACGCTTCCGGCAGGAATTTCAACAGCTGGTGGAACAGCAACTACAGTTGCAGCTTCAAACCAAATACTCCTGAAAGTATAACCAAAAATAGTCATTAACATAGAGGATCAATTTTAATCACTGATTGAACATTGACGAAATTAAATTACTAACTGAATCTTAATCATTGACTGCTTGTCAGATTTTCTGATTACAGCTCTTAAAAATAAAGATAAAGGATAAGACCCTTATTTTTTTAGTAAGAATAGAATCCTCTTACAATCATTGGAAGTTCTTTTATCAAAGTTTCATACTAAAAACAATTTAATTTGAAATCTTAACCTTGAGCTTCCACTCTTACAAGTGTTTTATAAACTTAAAATCATATGCCATTGAGAAATCAATAATAAACTATACTTTCTCGTTTAGTTATCCAAAACCACCATGAACTCCTGGATAAATTTCCTTGCCCCACTACTAAATGTCCATTTAGATCCCCACCGAGGAGAATCTTTTCTTCTCATGGACAGCCTTAAATAAACTCCAGCAAATATTCCTTCCCAAAACTTTTCTTTTGAAAGTGCTTCTAATCCCACATATGGTGCATAAGCATTGATGATATTGACAGTCTCTACAGAAATCATTAATTTTTCAAGTTCAAAAGTGCTTCAAAGTTCTAAGTTGTGTAACAAAATTTAAATCCTAGAGTTTCTAGCTCCACACATTGAATCTTCATCCTCGAATCTTCATCATTGAATCTCACTCACTCCAAAACTGCAACTATTGTTCCTCCTCCAGTTAACACTGAAGTTCAATATACTGGCTCTCATACCATGAATTTAAAGAAATTGAGAAATGAAAGAACTTTTTTTTGTTGATTTTCTTAAATCTCTTGAGAGAGTTCAAGTACTTATAGAACAAAGACTGTAACTGCCTATAACAGACAAGACAGAAACGATAAGTAACTACAGCTGGCAAAACTAATCTACTGCTTACAAACAGAAGCTGAAAAACTTCAACTTATATACAAAACACATATACACTACTGTTAATCCTTCTCCTAATGGTGGTGTCCTCCCCATCCAAAGGCTTGAACCAGCATCTTTCTGAAAATTGTTAGGACCCTTGCTCATTTAACTCTACATTTGAGCACTGATGCAACTACTCTACCTCATTTAAAACTGTACTCAAGACATAAAGCGTCTAACTTCAGGATAACAACCTACCATTAGCACACACAAGGCCAATTTAGATAAAAGTTCTCAGTAAGTATTTATAAGAAAATAAAAATACATTTTAATAGAACTTCTTTCACAAGTTAAAATTTAGACAAGGCCATATTCTACAGTGAGTAATCCATGTTACAGATTTTGAGAAGTAATTGATCATATTTCTCTCACCTTGGATCCTCTTGAAGACGATCAGAGGGAAGCAGAAGCATGAAATTGCGGAAGTGTCCATATGAAATAGATTCTTCTGTATCTGCATTCAGAAATCGCATCATAGCAAGAGCATTGTCTTCATTTGCAGGGAGTCCTGCGTTCTTTAGTGATTCCAATATTTCACTCTTCTTCAGTGTCCCCGACTTGCTTAGACAAAGAGAAGTATATGCACGAAGAATTGTTGGCTCCTTCTGTTCCATTAATGATAAGAACTGCTTCAAACCAAAAGACCTGGAAAACAAGTGACTTCTCGCACGGCTCATAAATTCTTTAGCATATCTTCGTGGCAGCTTGCGTTTTCTCATTGCTACTTCTAGATCTTCCAGAGTTACTTGGCCATCACCATCTCTATCCAACTCCTCAAAGAACCTCCTCCCTATACCATAATGAAAGTGAAAAGTCAATTTTTTTCATTCCAGAAAATACCACAAAGAAATCAGCATACACGATAAATAAATAAAGTACCCAGTCTCTACATAGTCTAGTATCCGGTGTTGTAGCTACCCTATCTTCTCTATCTGTTAACCAACTTCCAAAAGTTGGCTATCATATATGTATTACTGAGTCAACACCTAGTACCATATGTGACGGTTTTCAATTGGGACCATTAACTTCCTCTATAGAAAGAACTCTGTAACAATATATATATTAATTAAATAATAAACTAATAACAAAAATAGATCTCAAGTTCTCTTTTTCTATGCCTAAGATCCTTTCTAACAATACACAACAAATAAACAGGAAATTGTAACTAAATATTCAAGCAAAGATGTCAGAAGCAGATTAGCTTAAGCATATGGTACAAAAAGGCTAAAAGATCACAACTGATAGGATTCAGAGCCCTCTACCCATTTGTAATAAAGTTGTTTATTGCATGAAATATATTCGTTGATTGTCTATATTCAAACAAGATTTCTTATTGCAATTTTGATCATACAGAGATTTATTGCCGCAATTCCCAAACACTAGTCCAGAAAAAATAAGTTCCTGCTTGATTGTGGTTTTAGGTTTTTGCTTTATGAAGTTATTTTGTAATATAATGTTTAAAAACTGCTAAGGGGTTAATACTGGAATGAAAATGCTGATGATAAAATTTTGAAAACATTTTTTAAAATGTTCGCAAGGTCTTCTCCATTGACATTCACAATATTGTTTGTCTCGTCTATGAATTTTAAGCCAACATTCCATCTGTAGTCTACCCTAGGCCACAACCCTAGCATTCTCATATTTCATTCCTATGATTCCTAATCAGCCAGTTAATCTCCACTCTTTCACATTTAAATCAAATCTATAAAAAACAATTTGGTCTCAGATAATCAAAGCGCTGCATTTGAAAACCATTAGCAGATTTATTAAACTGACTTACATTACTGTTCAAGCTAATTGACAATATCTTTACAAGAATCAGAGAATTCATATCAGTTCCTTTAACAGTTAAAAATATACCTAACCTATACTCTCATATTTGCTGAAACAGATTTCTCATATATCTTTTCCCTGTCCATGCATACCAGCATGTTCTATCCTATTCCTATGTATATGTATATTCTAATAAATGAATTCACTATTTTAAATAATTAAATTACACCATAATCCTAACTCCAAAGACTCCATGTTTTAACAATCGATAACTGCAGTTATTAAGAAGAGTTTGCTGGTATCTTATGCAAGCAAATTCGGAAAATAATATGACACACCTTCAGCCTCTGTGTATCTAAAAAAATCTTGCACCGAGATTAGTTTCTTCTTATCAGGATGGTCTTTAGAAGTTTTTCCCAGTTGTGGTAGCAGTTCAACCAATTCTGTCAATGAAACTGTGGAAAGTGTAGACTTTAGACGCTCCACATTTGAGAGAGGAATACTGAATATGTTGTTGGCAACCTTCTGTGGCGAATTTCCTCCGCTTTCATCCTTGTTTTCATTATTACCACTACCATTACCATTACTATTATTATTATTATTGCTATTATCTCCCTCCCGGTTTGTCAAAGGGCTTTCTTCTCCAGGCACCGTTGATGGTACACCACCCACCTTTGCAAACCTCAAATTCCCGAAGAAACCATTCACATATACTTTGTGCTCCTCCAAGAAACCTGTAAGTGCATTCACATTACCAAAATGAGGAAAAGAAGGTTGGGGCAGACAAGTTTTCCCAGAGTCAAGGTCATCGTTATTTTGTTGCACCCCATGATCAAGATTCTGAATAGTCTGAGATAACTGATCAAAGATAAAACCTATAACGCACTCAAGTGAAACATGCTTCTCATCCTTCCTCTTCACACCCTTCTCCCAAACTGCTCTACCAAACTGAACCCCCTTGGATTCATCCTGCTTCACCTCACATGATGAAACAGTGGGCTTCATGCAAGAACACAACGTATCTTCATCACACACTTTGTGGCACTTCTTCTTTCCAGATTTGAAAGGAAGTGGCAGAGACTGAAGGAACCCATTAACCAACAAAGACCAAGTCACAGCAAACTGCAAACAATTGGTGCAAGAAGGCCCATCTTCTTTACCAACTTGAGCTCTATTACTACCACCACCATTCCCTGAATTCTGTGAAAACATGCCCCAGAAAGCCTTCAAAGGAGCCTTCATTGACAGCCCCTTCTTCTTCTTCACATCACAGATCTGAAATTCACTACCTTCCCTCAGTGGGGCAATCAAACAAACACCATTGACCTTGTTCTTTGGCCCTGCCAAACAATGCTCAAGATCCTTCGCCGCCTTCCGAAAACCCACTTCCAGTGGCGACAGCGATTCCTTCACAACCTGAACGGAATTGAAAAAAGACTCAACTGGGTCGCTCCCTGACACCATTTCTAATCTACCCTTTGAAAAAGTCGCAGCCTTTTTCTACCCCCTTATCAGAAAGAAAACTTGAGAGTGCAAAAAATTAACAAAAAGAATTGAAATCAACAGAGAAATATCAAACTGTTACGACAACGGGATTAAAACGGATAACCCAATCGAGCACGTAGATAGAAAAGAATCCACTCTTAAGACGGGACCAATAAAGATTGCACATTTCGGTTCAAGATTAGACCCATTTTGATACAGAAAAGGTAAGATGACGTGGTGAAGAAAGGAAAGAGTGAAACGAATTGAAGGGGAGAATTTGGATAAGATTGACAAGAGACAAAGAGCATCAAGCGGTGGTTTAGGACAGAGTTCGCCCAAGAAACTGATATGGGTGGCAGAGGAAGAAGAGCATTAAGTACCAAGAAGCACAATGAGAATCAAAGAACAGAAACTGCAAAGCTTTATTTACTTACCTTTTTTCGCTTTATTCACAAAAATTAAAACCATTTAATGTAAGAAAAATAAAAATAAATAAATGCATAATTTATGTGCACTTCTTTTTTGTAAACAAGTCCTTTCTTACTATTATTATTATTATCCGAAATCCATTATATAAAATTTTGGAGTCTTATTTTTTATTTAATAAATGTCAATAAATAGAAGAAAGTGTGTGTTCTTATATTAACATGGTACTCCTTATATTACCATGGGGTGTTATGCAAAATGTGTTAGTAACATTTCTCTTTTGTTATTTGTGTACAACATTACATCCATATAGAGGCTGTACACACCTGGGATGAAAATTTAAAAGGTTTTTTTATTGTGTTTTGGATAACGAATAATGAATGCTGATGAATGGATAATAGCTGATGCAAGGCCATGTAGGAGTGAGAATTGGGGACACCACTGAAGGGTTGTTACCCCTCCTTGTTATTGACGATGGCATTATCAGATAAATTGTTGTGTGAACTGAAATTTGAAGTGAAATGGCTCAACTCAAGCAGAGTGAAAAGTAATTGCAGGGGTTGAACAAGTGGAAAACAACAAAGTAAAAGACACAACATACACATATAAACAACAAAATGCTTATTTGAAAGCATAACTGGTATGCATGACTTGTTCAAATATATTATATTTATTATTATTATAAATAATATATTCAGAGTTGAGAAAGTTTTTCAATGGTCAGGTTCATGCCATGTGGTTTTGTATTTGCCAATAGTCATCACACACTCAAGTTTTGATTGGACAATTGGAATTTTTTTAGGCTTGATCTCTTCTGCAGTTAACCACACATCGTGACCCACCAGAGTTTCTTTCAATGGCTGCATATACGGTGCAAATTTTTCAAATTGTAAGCATTTAAAAACAAATAATGAATTCTCTTCTACAAAATATGTGTTCAATAAAACTTTTTTTCCTAAAAATTTGTTCTTTTGTGGCTGAAGATGGTTAGCAATCTTTTTTTTTTCGTGGCTTCTGTATTGGAATATTATATTTATTTAGCCGAATATTGTTTATATAAATTGTTCATAAAAACATTGAACCATTTCGAGAAAATCAAATCATCAACAATCCTATCAAGCTAATAATTAAAGTGGGTTTCCTTTATACCTTTTTAGGAGTCAAAAAAAATGGGTGGAAATGAATCAAATTTTTAAAAAATATATTAATTAATCGCAATTGTAACTTGACAAGAGCAATGATATATTTTTGGTAATATTTGGTTTATAATGTTTTACTTTTTTAAGTGAATTTAATTAAATATTTTTTCAAATAAAAAAGTTTTACTTCACTTAATCTTGAATGTCTAATTTGATATAAGAAAACAAAAGTAGTGAAAGTGAGTGATGGAGAATATATGAAAATGCAATGTTCTTGAGAGAACAAATGTCATTAATATTCTGAAAACCATTCCTGTTGTACACAACAACAATGATTATTAAAAGTTCATGTCACAGAGACATTTAACCTAAAACCTTTACCAAGATCACCGTTGGTTACAAGTCCTAAAACCGTCTTCACCAATTCAATGGGTCGCTGTTGGTATTCTCTGACCACCACCCACCGACATCTTCTAATCATACCATTATCAACGTCTTGTCTTCACATCATCTCATTATTTCACCATAAATTTCAATTCAAATTTTTAAATTTAGTTCATTCTTTACTTTTTCAGTTTAATAAAAATGTTACATTGAGTGTGTACGCTTTTTGTGAATTCAGAATAATTTGCCTTTAATGCTTCTCAAAACATAAACATGGAATGAAAGAACAATTTCCATTGAATAATTGATGGTACTTTACAAAGGGGATAAAGAATGGAGTACATGTTTACATAAAAGAGTATATATTGAGATAAAACTAGTATATATATCGCCCCCAAAAGCAATAATCCTGATACATATATAACATCAGAAATAGCACTACTACAATGAGTTAAAGTAAAAGAAAAAGTTATCTGCATTGGTTATGAAGACAACTGTGGGGATCAAATGAATACTTGATGAGTCAAATTTTATTGCATTTCCTCCCATTGCACCAACAACATGGCTTGTGAAGAAAAGTTGATAGAGACTACTATAAAAGATATTGATGCCACCTTTTATAATTTGATTAATCTTGGTTCATGTTTCTATTCTAAGTACACCAATGGCATGCATGATGCATCTCTACCTTCTCACTCTCACTTTCTCCTCAGGGATGGTAGCATTGGCAACACTCTTGTTGGAAGCCACATTTCCCGGCCTGGTTGAAACAGAATACCTTCTTGCACCCGCTGGAGAAGCAGGGAAAGAGAGTCTCTTCTTTAGAGGAGCAGAAGCTGTTTTTTCTGGTGTTCCATTTCTTTGTAGAGCAAATGATGAACTTCTCCTTTTGGATGATGGCTTGGCCTTTGCAGCCTTGGTGGATGATACGGGTGAAGAGCTTGCATGGCTCTCCTTATCATCTCTTGCTGGTGACACTCCAATGCTGTGCCTGCGATTGTTTTCTGGGGTTTTGTTGAATAAGAATTTTGAATCACTATCACTACCCCATGAACCACCTGATGATGCCTTTGACCTTGTTCCATTGGGTAGTGGGACCTTTGAGGCTCTTTTTGGAGGGGAATCGTTGCTGCGAGGACGAGTTGGTTTTTGGTTTGCTGGGGAGGTTTGGGCATCATTGTTCTGGTCACGGAGAGAATATAATTTTGTGATTTCACCAACTGACATGGTGTTTCTTGCAGCACTCTTGGCAGATGCATGACCAATGTGGTAGGTAGTGTTTTGACCCTCCCATGGCCTAGTAGCCATCCATCTCTCTAGCCAGTTCCAGCCCCAGTGAGGATTGTTTGGATCCATAAATGTAGCATTTGTAGCAGATTTTGAAGAGTTTCTCCATGTTTGCTGTTGGAGAGACAGAATAAGTGGTTATACATAGGAGGAGATAATTTATATTCTACTAGTCTACACATGCATTTTTAGCCTATTTTCTGGTTTTCAGTTTGAACAAAATTCTACATTGATGATCTAACTGTGAACCAATTGAGGCATCAAAATATAACTGGATCAAAAACTCGTTTCTCTTGTTCCATTAGAATCTACAAGGCAGACTCTTCTTACCTGATGTGTAGATGCATAAGCCATAGCCTTCTCTCTTCTCATTGCTGCTATTTGCCTGTTCAACAACTGTGCCTCAACTTCCTCCTTTGATTTCGAGCTATCATCCCATTTTTCTCCAATTTGCTGAAAAAGTATTTGCCACTTTAGAACTAAATTTAAGGGCGGTAGAACATTAGCATAACAATAATTATATCTTCAAGTTTTGAAGCGGGTAATGAAGAAAAAAGGGGAAAACACTTAGCAATTTGATATAAGATAAATCAGAAAACATGATCATATATAAAAGAAGAAACACAAACAGAAGCATTATTGTATAAGCTGCATTCTCTGAGACAAATATACATCTCAAGTGTATTTGCATAGCTCATTGATGTCCTCCCTATAACATAAATTCCAACATAACATACAAATTACTTACATTAGCTTGCGACTTGTCCATTTCCCTTTCACGTTTCTGCTGCATTTGCCGGTTAAGAGCCTGATTCTCCTCAGACATTCTGACCTTCCTTGCACGAACCTGAGACTGCAACCGTGAAAGAGTTTGCATGCATTGCAAGGTAGTAGCTGCTTGCCTTTGAACAGCTTGCCCCTGCACCAATGTTCTCAACCTCGCCAAACCTCTCAAGCCTCGCAAGGATCTTCTTGCCTAAATCACACATAACATAGAAAGATTATTACATATAAAAGTCTCTCACAGTTCAATGTTGTTTCAGCACAGACACAAAGCAAACTAAATGATTTTTTAAATAACATGAACCTTCCATGTTATTGGTTATTTCATTTGTGTATCATTGTTTGTTCCAAATAAATAGGATTGATAAAATTCCATACCACATATCCACGGTAGGCTGTTTGAATTGTGGTAGCAGCCATTTCTTGTTTAGCTTTTTCATTATGACGAGGCGTGTTTGAGAGGCGAGAAACCTCTGCAGCAGCAGCAACAGCAGCCCCTGCAGCCACAGCAGTGGCCAAAACCAAAGAAAAGGCTTGCTTGTTCTGTTCATTCTCTGGCACACTTCTTGGTATGATGTCTTTTCTAGGAGGAAGTGAGGGAACAATAGCAATTGGTGCTCCTTCTAGATCATCTGGGTGATAAGCCCCAAAACATCCTAACTTTGACTTATGATGATGATGATGATGATGATGAGGGGGATGTTTCTGTTTTTTATGAGCAAACAAAATTGTTTTGCATGAGAATATTATCCCATTTCAAGGTAATTTTCTTCTATTCATGTCAGATACATACCTGTTCCTTTTTCGAATCAGAAAAGAAAACTTTCTTCACTGAAGAAAACCACCCTTTCCTCCCCATGTGCAATTCCTTTATCTAGCAAAGTAAATAGGATTTTGAATTAATAACATAAAATGACGAAACTTCATTCAAAACAAGAAGAAAAGATATGAAAAAAGTCGTGAAGAAGTAGTAAATTCCATGTGTTTCAATTTAATGCACGTTGAATTCAGACAGAATTGTAAAAAAAAGACAGAACTTCATGCTGAAAGCAAATTTTAACTGATGTATTGTATAAAACTCTTTCAAACCCCACTAATGAAAAAGGACAAGAAACCAAAACATAACAGAATAAAAAAAAAAAAAAAACTGACTTTCCAAGGATAAAGCAATGAGTTTCTTTGGATTCATTCATGCAATGGAATGATCAAACGACGACGAAGCCAAAAACATCATTCAATAAGCCATCAGAAGTTGAAAACCAAAGTCAAAAGCACCATTTGTGAACACCCCCGGTTTCATTGGAAACTAACAGAACAGAGAAATGAAAGATACAAAATGGAGAATGGGGAGAACCCAGATAGCACAATTCAAAAACCAGCAAAGCCATAACATATCATGATTCAAAAGGTACAAAAAACAAGGATCATAAGGGACAAAAAGCACAATAAAGAGGACAAAATTAAAATGTTCCACATTCCAAACACCTTAGCATAAGAATCACAAATCTCTCTGCAAATTAAGGTACATACATGCCCTCTGAAGAGGAAGAAGGGACAAAAAGGAGGAAAAGGAGAAAACTTCAACGATGAATGAATCAATTACAGCAAGGATTGGGTGTCAGGATAAGTGGGACCCTACACGGAATGTGAAATTCCTAATTTTAACGTTCGTAATTATAAATAACAGCGTACCCAAACAAAAAGAAAAACACAACTAAAATCTATCTAACAAATAACAAACCCTCGCTGTCTTTTTTTTTCAGTTTTTCACGGTCTTGGATTTTTTGTCTTACTTTTCCAAATAAAAACATCAAGAAAATTCAACTGACATTCATTTTATATCTTCTATTTTCCTGAATAATAAACAGTTACTTTTATTATCTATTAACATAATATCAGATAAATAAAATAATGAAAAAGATTGATTTTTTTCCTATTTGATGAAAATGGTCAAATCTCTAGTATAAACGTCTCTTCATATATATATATATATATATATCAAACAGGGAACGTAATGAAAGGAACATTCTCCAACCATATGAGTTGGTTTGGTCCAACCTTCATAAAGAGTATATTCCCAGGTACCCTTGGAATGAGTTAAATATTACTACTATATTACAGATACTTAATGCAATTTTTTCTTTCTTTATTTTATTACAATGATTATTTTTCCTGCCCTTTTCAAAAATACGTCATCTTTTAGTATTCAACTATCTACCTTATAAACAAATTTGAGTCATATGTTTCAAATAAAATAATCCCTAGGTCTATCATGTATCTACCTATCTTTCTTCTTGTATTTTTTTTTTTAATTGTCTAATTTTTAAACATTTTATTTTTATAATAATATTTTCAAAGTTCAAAATAATATTAATTAGTTTTTATCATTTACTTCATTTTTAATTAGTTTAAATATGTATCAGTGATATAGAAGTTAAAAGAATAAAACTAAAAATTTAACAAATATTTGTTATTATTATATTATTATATAATAAGGAAAATTTATTACATTTTTTATTTCTCTCTGAGAACTATAAAAAGACATTTAAAAAGGAAGAAAAATATTCTGTTTCTTTTAACTATTTATGGATGTTGATAACCAGTACTATCATAAAAAAAACACTGTTTAAGAAATACGTGCAATTTAGAATTAATTGAAAATCACAATTAAGTTTATTAATAACAATTTTTAAATTAAAAAAAAAACTATTTTATTGTAAAAAATTAAACGGAAAAAACTCTTTTGAGCTTTTTTTAACCAGACAACCAGTTACTCGCTCCGGAATTTTTTAAGTGTTGGAGAACTAATAAATGTAATATTTTTTAAAACTTTAATAATATGGACCTTCTATTTTATTTTTATATCACAATATATAGACACGTAAATCAATAGGTGACGAGTGAGAATAGAGTAACAAAAGAATAATTAATATTATATAAAATTGGAAGTTCAATAAAAATGGGAAGAAAAATCTGACAACTAGACAAAACAGACTAACATTTATCGTTGTATACTCAAATAAGTGAGATTATTAACTTCTTTAATTACGATAATCCATGCGCGATTCTTTTCCATTAATATTCACATAATGCACATTTGATGTTTGAAAAAAAAAATAGTAAGTAATATTAGAAAGAAAAAAAAATGGAAATGAAATTAATATCAGCATAAATTGAAACTAACTGAGGTATTAAAAGAATTATTTCAGAAATAAAACAGGAAGACATTTTATAAAGTAGATGATGCATAAATTGCTTTTTTCAACTTATAAAAAAATATTTAATTTTTTCTCCTATTAATGTTTTTGAATTTTTTAAATTTATCCTTATAAACTTATTTTTATTGATTAAATTTACTTTCGAAATGATTTTAAATTAATTTTTTTGTCAAGATAATTCGAATAGATTTATAAGACTATGGTTAAAAATCAAAGTGTTTGTAAAAAAATTAACTATATGGTTTAGAAAAAAAAAAAAAAACCTTTAGTATGTATACATGTAAAATTTTAAGATGATAAAAAAATTGAAATGTTTTATGTTAGTTAAAAATAAATAAATAAATGAATTTTTTAAATTTTATACGACTAATTGAATTATATAAAGGTATATAATTTAAAATTCCATTGAAAAAAAAATAGAAATTTTTATCAATTTAACTTTAGTATGATCATTTTTTACTTCTGTGAGATATAGACATCATGTTATCGATCAGGCCAAAATGTCGTTATCTCAACATCATTTTTTTATTAAAGTTGTTGAATGTTATTTTCAAAATGAAGTTGATCATGATTATTTATTTGCTTACCTACTTAAGATTATTTTATTTTTGATGCATGTTAATATTACTTTCCAAAACATGCTAATTTATCAACGTCAACACCGCTTCTTAGCCAACGTTAAACACGATTTATTTTTTATTGACATCAGCTAAAAATATTTTCGTTTCATGTCGCAAGGACTTTTTCTTTACCTACATTGACCAAAGTTATTTTTTGATTAGTATTTATTAGAATTATTTTTTAATCAATGTTAGTCAGAATTTCTTTTGTTGGCAAGATTCATTTTCACTTGATGGCTGTAGTTTTTTTATTGATATTAATAAAGGTGGTTTTTCAATTGAATTTATTAAGATTATTTTTTTATTGACTCAGCCTCTTGTTATTTGTTATTTAACCATGGCGAATGTTTTCTCTATCAATGTTGATGATGATGGGTTTTTTTAATAGATGTCAATGATTTTCTGATGTTTGTTATGGTTAATTTTTGCTTAGTGTGTGCAAGTTTCTTTTTTTACCAATGACACTCATATTTTTTTGTCAAAAAATAAATAAAATTGATAAAATTAACCAAAAACGTTGTATAAAAACAGTAATTGAAACAACTTAAATAAATATTGTTGACATCAATTCGAAAAAATTTCGACTCATGCCAATAATTATCCATGTCACCTAAAATAATTTGGCGCACTTTGGTTGAAAAATAACATTAAGCAACGTCTAATAAGAAAACATCGTCAATTTTTTTTTAATTATTAAATATTGTTTATTATTTTACATTTGGTATTAATTAAAATATTTTATCAAATAAGAAAATAAAAAATTAATATATTCAAAATAAATATTTAAAAAATAAAATAATCGAAAATAATACAAATTTAATACATTTGATGTTTTGAAAATTACAATATTCTTTAAAAGTTGTGAAATTTTATTTGGACAAAATTCTTTGCAAGAATTTATGCAATATAAAAATAATAATAATAAATCAAACTAACTTTATGAAAAATCAAAATAAAATTAGTGAAAGTTTTGTTCTTGCTTCGTCAATCTTAAAAAAAGTTTAAAATTTCTCCAAAATTTCATTACGAGATTTTTATAATTCTTATATGCTAAGATGGAATTCATAATTTTCGTAATTTATAAATTTTATAAATATAATAATGTATGTGGAAAAGGTTTTGAGCATATATCTATCAAAATTATCTATTATCCGCTAAAATAAAGTATTTTTAAAAATATAAAAAAAATGGTCATGAATAAGTTGATTTTGTAAGAGAATATGATATCACTCTTAATAAAATATAAGATAATAAAGTTATCAAAATTTTTCATTGTTTATTATTTATCTTGGTTATTTTTATTTAATATAAAATTCTAATTCACACTTGACTTTAATAATGAGTTCTCATACACTCTAATATATCTATTTATCTAAGAGTTTTTTTATTAGAAGACACTGTATTTTTTTTTTCTTTATCATTAATAATTATCAAGAGATGATTTGAACATCATAATAAGGTAGAAATGTAAAGCTTCAAGTCATCTCAAACATTGATTTACTCTTATGTTTAACCAAACTAGCATGAAGAGCAAACATGTGAAAATACAAAATGGATTGGAGTTTTACTGTGAGAAGTTTGATAACTTATGTAAAAATAAAGACATTTTAAGACACTATATATTGTTCATCATATACCATAACACAATGACATAATTGAAAAGATAAACATGATCTTCTTTGATAGCATTATGTATGTTGTCACAAATTGAGTTGGATAAAAGGTAATAGGACAAGGTTGTCAACATAACATATTTTTTTGCGAGTTATTCTGTTTCTATAACTAATGGATTCAAAATTCTATTTAAATATGGTCTTTCAAACTAGCAAAATATTTTTTTCTTAAAGGTGTTTGAGTGTTTTACTTATTATTATATAAACCATGGTAAGTTAATTTTATGAAATGAGTGATTGTGAGCTATGGTCTTAAAATAAAAAGTTACTCATATTTAAGGGATAAATTATTGAGTTAAAGTCTCACATAAAGTATAAATGGATTAGATAATAATAAAAAAAATCTTTAAATATATTTTTTTTTAATTTTTGAGTTGAAAGTGATATCATATTCTTTTATGTAATTAAATTGATGATTATTTTAATTTATATCTCTCAATTTATTATTATTCTCAATCCAAAACATACAACTGTGATTAATAATTTGAATAAATAACTTAACTAATACATGAATTGCATGTATAATAACCGTTATTTATCAACCTTTCTAACTTAATTTTAAAGTAAAATCTAATAATACACAATCTAAAAGTGCTTCTACCAATTATTTAAAATCATTTTAAATATGTTTCCAAATTTAACATTCATATCTCACAATGCAACCTAACTGTAACCATCTCATACTTATATTAACGAAAACAACCAAACATTTTAAAGTTTCAATCCAAACGTTCATTTAACTTACCAAAATATCCTACCGTGAATAGAATCTCATAATCATAAAAGAATAATTATTTCAACATTACTTTAAAATAATTATTCTCACCCAAAAATTTACTTGGAATTTAAGAAAAAAACAAAGTAGTTAAAAATCTCAGAAGTATTTTCCTTCCATTTAACATTGCGAAATAATGTGAATAATTTTATTAAGAAATATCATCGATTTCAAAAACAATCATCTTGTTTTAGATAACTTTCTCTTCCAATTTTTATAAAAGAAATTTATGAAAACTAAGTACACAATTTAACTTTTAAGAAAAATCAATTTATTTCATTCTAAATGTTTGTAAATAAATTTATTTAAAAAATCCTAATAACCCAGGCGTTGTTTGTTCAAATAAAAACTGGAGATTACCCAAATGAAAAAAACAAATGAAAAATTCTAGTCAGTCCTAGATGCAAATTGAGTCCATCAAATTTACCTGTGAAATTAACTGTTGGATATTAATGTTGGTTGTTTTTTCTTAAAAATTGAAGCATTCTTTAAAAACTGTACTATGAATGTTTTAGTTTTATCTTTAACAAACTAATATTTTTTATAACATAAAAAAAAAACATTTTTATTGATGTAAAAATATTTTCCTTATAATCTACTAATCTCTCTTCACTTTTTTTTCATCCCAAAAGATTTACTCTGACATTGCATTCTGACTGAGAGTTAATAATTTGAATTAAACTCATACAAATGAATTAAACTCATACAGAAATCGTTCAGCAAACATGTTTTACAAAATTAATAAACCGCCATGAATTCGTTTTTAACATGTGTCACGAAATTAAAAAATAACCTCGATTTGCGCGTGTTTTGACTTTTGAGTTAGTGTTGTGAGACCAAAAAGAACAATCATAAAAGTCTTCAGTTACTGCATGAAAGCACAAGACAAAGAATGTTCATTCTTTTTTCTTCCGCTAATATCACAGGTTACCCACTATCACAATTAAATATCTTAATATTTTATTTCAAAAGTTTTATCCATATATTATTGTTAATGTGAATATAATGTTTTATGTGACTTTAATACAGTAGTTATCATACGATTGTTTAAGAATTTTGTGACCATCAAAAAAGTATCTTACATATAGAGTAATTAATTAACACCATCTTTGAGTTTAATTCATATGCACAAATATTCTTACACAAATAGTACCTTAAATAAAACTATTTTACCACACATTTCTATTTCTATAATGAGAAGAAAATAAAATCTCATTAAATATATAATAATGGTATATAAACTAAACTCAAAGCAAGTGCATGTTGTAGAGACAGGTGTGCGATGTTGAAAATTCACACAAAAGCAGCCTTTACGACGTCGTTTGCAAGCCTACTACTGCGACAACCTAAGACCATGGTAATTGACTTCAAAATCTTCCACATCCCCTTGCAGCTTCTCTTCTTCCCCTTCACTGCGTCTACTTCACCGTCTTCAGCCGCCGGAAACATCGCCGCCGGTCCCCTCCGGCTCTGTCTGTTTCTGATGTCTTTCAGCTCCATCTCAGTAGTGCTAGACAACTTGGACATCCCAAACATGAACAAAAACCACCGAGACTTGGTGGTGCACCTCACCAGCGATACCTTCCCCATCGACGTGTAGTCACATGCAAAACTCTTTGAACCCTTCGAACCGCGTTTTTGAATACCCTTTTGCACGTTCTTGCGAGTAGTGCTATTGCATTCATCAACACGCGGAGGAAAATCCTTGAAGGGAATGAGTTTGCCGCAGAAGATTATGTTCTCTGCAGCTGCACTATTACTTGAAGTGGTGAATTCTTCACTGAAGAACTCGAACAGATTATCATCATCATCATCATCACCAAATCTTTTTTCATCTTCTTTTGAGAAATCAGCACTCCATGTATCTCTCATAGAGCCACTGTAAATAGGAAGGTCACAAAGAGAGAGGGTTTCTTCTTCCTCTTCGTATGGTTCTACCTGCAGTAGGGTGCTTTCTTCATTCCCTTGATCTGACTGAAACTCTTTAACCGCCATCTGTGAGAAAGAAACAAAAGGGAATATATGAACACAAATATTTTTCTGAAGGTTTTGTTTGCTGCTTATGAGTGTCTTGATCTGTTCAATCTTCTGAATATATATGGAATAGATTTAGAGAGGAGAGAGAGAAGTTAAAGGTAATGATACAGACATAAAGTCGATATCATCTAGATGAACAGAAATAAAAAATAAAAATAAAGGTACTCGAATTTAACAGATCCATTGATTAACCATCTAGAAGAGGCAGGCTCAAAAGGCTAAAAAGGAGGAATTATTAGTTTAATATTGATTATTATTATTATTCAGAGTGCTTCTAGATGAAACTGTGCATATGCATGGAGATATAACAATTCTCTGATTCCAGAATTTGGTTATTAGTTTAATAGAGGCTGCTCTAGGTGGTGTCCACATGTCTGAGTTAAGTTTGTGTTTGGCCACTTGTGTGTAGAAGTCAATACCAAGGTCCCATAACAATGCACTTAATTATGTGCTTTTGAGCACTGTTCATGTTTGTGGAGCCGGCATGTTGAGCAAAGCAGTGTATACACTCTTCTGCCTTTTTGCTTACACTCAATGTTGCGCGTTGAAAAGGACTTTTTTTTGTTGTTTTCTGGGGACAGACACTGGTTTTGATTTCATCTATGACTAATTGCTATCTATATGTGACTGGTTATGTATATTTTTATATAATATAGCCTTAATATTTACGATTAACTTAAGCAAAACATGCCAGAGAATTGGGAGTGCTGTTTGCTTTTCCAGTGCAATAATTAATAACTTAACATGAAAGTTGTGAAACACGGTAAAGAGATGGGATATAATTCATAAACAAATCTAGTTTATTGTTAATTACTTAATAATCTATAGTGGATTAACTAATGAGGATTATTGTTTAGCAAAAGAAAAACGTGAAACATTTAATGATGCATTCATCTTCATCGAGTATGAGAGAATTTGTTAAGAGGATGCAATTAATTCAGACAAATTAATTTGGAAAATCTTGGAAATATATATATAT
>Ga0123340_1001158_pt1 | contig 21146 bp, 15 predicted proteins | sample SirMexnodulemix_FD_89961 | JGI IMG/M metagenome (GOLD analysis project Ga0123340, IMG submission 89961) | Root nodule microbial communities of legume samples collected from Mexico - Siratro Mexico nodule mix | ecosystem: Host-associated > Plants > Roots > Nodule | place: Mexico: Nepantla... | reverse complement strand
GTAATATACTATATGAAACACATACTAATTCATTAATTTAGTTATTATATCATTATCTAAAGCGAAAGACAAATGTTAAGTAATGTTCTTAAGAAACTAAGAAATCAGAAGTAGAATTATTTTTATTAACCTATACAAAAATACGATTATTATTTTTTTAAACTGTTTTTTTAATAATTTCAAATATATATATATTTTTTTAAATTTTTAATTAAAGCCATTAGGAAACTGATAAAAAAAAATTCCTTCATGTGTATCCTATGAAGTCTCAACCATGCAAATTTTTGTAATAATAAAGAAGGCCAAAACTGAATAGTTAATCGACAACCATCTTCGAAAAGTGATACAAAAAATTCTATTATGTGACTCTCACAAAGTCTCAACCATGCAAATTTTCGGAATCTACAATGAACCGAAAATTGAATAGTAAAGCGTAATCAGTAACCATAACTAAAAAATTATACAGTTGGTTTATGTTAATTCAACCAGACGTGATTAGCAGAAAACTAAGTACTTATCTGTGTTGCTACAAATTCAGAATTCTTTGCTCATATTTACTGGACAAATCACATAATTGAGATAAAAATCATCATTCATGGATGTATTACAATGTTCCTTTATTGGGAAGGTAAGAAGTTTTGTAATGAAACTTCATGTTGGTTATGATCTAAATTGCAAGGCTTATCTTTAGTTGATTATGATTTATGTGATATGTGTAAATATATAATAGGCAATTATGTGTGTACATTCTAATTCTGAATCTCTTTTTCCTTTTCGTTTTTCTTTATTTTTTCATGAACATGATTGAGATGGATCTGATTGTACTTGTTTGATAATTCACTCATTCTGAAATATCACTAGTATGAACAATCCAAAAGATCAAGAGCACAGTTCAAATGATTCTTTAGGAATTACAGTCGCACGAGAAGAAACTACGAAATTGCAATATGGATGAGTTTAAAGTTAGAAACATATAATCACTAGTTACCGTTAGGCCAACCAAATGGGGTCGTCATTTTTCCATAATACCACAGTTTATAGAATAATTTTGTATGAATGGATTTGCATGCATTTAGTACTTCTATGATAATTTAATTATCTATAAAGTAAGTATGATTGACTGAAATTGAATAATTTTAGTTTTGTAAGAAACTAACAATTTTGTTTTAGAAAGACAATGTTACTACTTTTTTCTTTCTTCATGAGTTTGTTGATTTTATCTGTGAAAGGCTAATCTGTAAATGAAATATACTAATTACCAAATGATAAAAAACTATAACCATTATTTAGAGTATAATTAAGTGCTTGCAATAAAAGAACTACTATATCAACCTATAATATTACAATAATTACAATTTATTATTAACATATCCAATGATAAAGTTAAAATAATCACACACCAAATAATCCTCCCACTTTGTTGTAATTGAGAGTGAACACAATAACTTGTAGAAAATAAAGTCAAAATCGAAGTAGCAATAATGTTATTCCTCAGGGCTATATTATTTTAAACGAAAAATAGAAAAAAAAAAAGAAAAAACATTTTCCATGGAATGGTAACCCAAATCCAACAAGAGCTTATACAAAAAGAACTGGCGCGGTAAATAGTTTACTGTTATATACTTCATTGAACAATCATCAATCAACATCTTTCCAACCGACCCTTCTTTCTTCTCTTCCTTCTATAAAGGCAACAAAGGTTTCTTGCTTAAAATCTGTATTTTTTATACGCAAATCATTGTAGGTTGCTAATGTCTGTTGAGTTGAGTTGTGCACTCCCCTGATATCCTCTCCAAAAGGCAACTCCTTTTTCCACCCCTATAATCTCCAATCCATTTTTTTTCCTTTTGGTGTTCACTTTTTCGTTTTTAAATCTTCAAGGCCTACAGTAGGGGATGCCACTAGACTATAGAGTGGCAGTTTTTTTTCTATCTAGCTATTCTTGTTATGTGCAAATGGTAGCTCAAGGACCTATATATATGTGTATCTTGGTGCACTTCTCGTGACTTCAACTGAAGCGGGCTGTTGCTATCTTCAAGTCTCTTCTTGAAGGCACCAATGGCTTTGTTCATGGCAATTCTTGGCGTTGTTGTGTTGCTGCTCTGTTTTTGCTCTGCTCTCTTGAAGAGGAATGAGGTGAGATTCAGGAGGAAAGGCTTGCCTCCTGGCGCAATGGGTTGGCCAGTTTTTGGGGAGACAACTGAGTTTCTTAAGCAAGGTCCAAACTTCATGAAGAACAAAAGGGCAAGGTAACTGCTTGATATATGCTTGTTTCCTCATAGTTATGTGCATGTGTCCAAATAAGTCTTGTTCGGTTCGTTTGTGTAAGTGGAGAAGTAAGTCTTGTGCTTTTGGAGTGAGCATGATTTGTTGCATATTTTAGTCCTTTTTTTGTTTCAGTGAAAGCTGTTTCATCAGCATCCCCTGCATGACACTGTGATTTGTGACAGTAATTAAGGTTATGGCATGTACTAGGCCTAGCATCTTGCATTTTCATGAGGAATAGTTTGTGGCTGTTCATTCATGGAGTGGTTTAAGAGATGTCAATGAACGTTGTTTCGGAGTAAAATCAATGAACTACTCTCTTCTGTTGTAGTTCTGGAAGTGAAGAGAAGAGGAAAGTGGGGTAGGGTCATAAGGCATAGACGTGAAGATCCAGGGAAAGATAAACTCTCACTGTCCCTAATGAATGGCACTCACATCATCAACGTGTGAAATGAAAAAAGAGAAATTGGATATGCACAACAAATCTTTTTTTGTATAGTTGTTTTTGTAGAACAACGAGAGATATATAATTGATGTGATAGAGATATGAAAAAAAAAAATTGTGGAGATTGTTAAAAAAGTGTTATAGGAATAGCACGAAAAAAAGCATACCTGTTGGACAAAACATGATCTTAGTAATATTTTTCCTCAAACTAGTTAAACTGGGTGTGAGGTAAATACTATTCATTCTTTTACTTTTGGTCTTTACCTAATTGGTTGTGATTTTAACTTTTTTCTCTTCTCTCTTGTGAATGGCAGGTATGGCAGTTTTTTCAAATCTCACATTCTGGGGTGTCCTACCATTGTATCCATGGATCCGGAGCTGAATAGATTCATACTGATGAATGAAGCAAAAGGGCTTGTTCCAGGGTACCCACAATCCATGTTAGATATCTTAGGCACACGCAATATTGCAGCTGTTCATGGCTCCACTCACAAGTACATGAGAGGGGCACTGCTTTCAATTATTAGCCCCACCTTGATCAGGGATCAGCTTTTACCAAAAATTGATGAGTTCATGAGAACCCACTTGATTGATTGGGATAACAAAGTCATAAACATCCAGGAGAAAACTAAAGAGGTTTGGATCACCATCAATTGAAAACTGAATAGACTTCACAAAGTAACTGCAAAAGTTATCAGATTTTTTTAAAGTGCTAATTCTCAATATTTGGAACAGATGGCTTTTCTCTCTTCCCTGAAGCAGATTGCTGGTATGGAATCCAGCTCAATAGCTCAACCCTTCATGAAAGAGTTCTTTAAACTAGTTTTGGGAACACTCTCTTTGCCTATTAATCTCCCTGGCACAAATTATCGCGGTGGATTGCAGGTATGGTCCTTGATCTTTCTCCATTGGTGCTTGATATTGCTTATGTTTGATGTCACATTGAATTTATATGTTTGGTCTCAAGTTAACAAAGATAATAATTTGGTTCACATGATCTGAGTTGAAAATTGAAACAACTTTTGTAGAGCATCTATTAAAACATAATACGAATTTTATGATTAAATTATTCTTTTTATTTTATAAATCAAATTTAACCAGAATTATGTACAAATTCACTTTTACAATTGAACACTCAAATACATACATTTCACAAATGTATAAGAATATTCAGTTATTCACATCGCACTCTATTTCTTTGATTTTCCATTGATATGTGCACTTTAATGTGTCTTATAGGCAAGGAAAAGTATTATCAGCATTCTGAGTCAGTTACTAGAGGAAAGGAAATTATCCCAAGATGACCACGTGGACATGCTTGGTTGCTTGATGAATAAACATGAAAACCGATACAAACTAACTGACGAGGAAATAATTGATCTAGTTATTACAATTATGTATTCTGGTTATGAAACTGTTTCAACTACATCAATGATGGCAGTGAAGTATCTCCACGACCATCCCAAAGTTCTTGAAGAAATCAGAGTGAGTGCAAAAATTCTCATGTTCTCTAGGTATGTTGTTTTCACTTTATTGTATTCTGTCCTGACTGTGATAACACTGAATGCAGAAAGAGCACTTTGCCATAAGGGAAAGGAAAAAGCCAGAGGACCCAATTGACTGCAATGATCTCAAGTCAATGAGGTTTACTCGTGCGGTGAGATGCTGCTATCTTTTCATTTAATGCTATTCAGTTTGATCTGGTTTTCTCTTTTCAATAACTGTCTTGAATCTTTGATCACAAATTTGATTTTGTGTGCCATCTTTGCCTTTTGCAGGTGATTTTTGAGACCTCGAGATTAGCTACAATAGTTAATGGGGTTCTAAGAAAAACAACTCACGACATGGAACTAAACGGTGGGTTATACTGTTTCTCTCAAGCTTTTGTGTATACTTAGGTTTATGGGCTCAAGAAGCTGTTTTTGACTTTTGGGGTCTCGTTTCAGCAACTTTTTCTGCTTCAAACAAAACTTGTTAGAAAGCACCCGGCAAATAAATTTATCCCTAGGATAATGTAATTGTACACATGGCTTTACCTAAGAGATAAACTTCCTAACAGAACCTATTCCACTATTCCATTAGGATATAACAAGTTTTCCATTAAAGGATGCCTTGTGGTTCTATCCCAAAACCCTCTTGGCTACTGGTATTACTTTAAACTTTTAAAGTTTTAGTCATATATGGATTTTGCAAAAAAAATATTACTTTTTTTAACAGCATGTGTCACCTAGTATCTTGTTGCAATCAAGAGACTTATTGGAGCTGTTCTACTTGTTTTCAGGGTATCTGATTCCTAAAGGGTGGAGGATATATGTATATACGAGGGAGATCAATTATGATCCATTTCTGTATCATGATCCACTAACATTCAATCCATGGAGATGGCTGGTTTGTGACACAACCTATACTTTTTTTTTCCTATCTCTTTAACATTTTAACATGAAGCCTAGCAAAGTGCAAACCAGCATAATTAATGACAAACTTCAAATGCTCAGGGTAACAGTCTGGAGTCCCAAAGCCACTTCTTGATTTTTGGAGGGGGCACTAGACAATGCCCAGGGAAGGAGTTGGGGATAGCAGAAATTTCAACTTTCTTGCACTACTTTGTAACTAGATACACGTGAGAAAATTTATCTCTTTACCTAATCAGCATCCATCACATCTAAATTCGTTTGTTTGAAGTTACTGATCCACACAGTAATACAACAATGATTTGTCTGTTTCGAAAATGTAATGTGATAAACACATGCTGTTTCTGACATGTGATATTTAATGGTCATTGCAGATGGGAAGAAGTAGGAGGAGATAAACTAATGAAGTTTCCTAGAGTTGTGGCACCAAATGGACTGCACATAAGGGTCTCATCTTTGGCTAACTAGGCTTTGTGCATGTACAGTAATGAGATATAGGAAATAGTAGGTCCAATCCAAGGGTTCTTTTGTATGATAATATGCTCTAACAAGTAGAGAAATGAATGAAATTAGCTTCTTTCCAATTGTTGTTTTGGTACAATTTTTAAGACCCCTTTCGAGGAACATTTATAAGTAGCAATGAACAAATGTGGGGCGTGAAGAGTGTTGGAGGGTGGTTAAATGAGTGAGTGGTTATAGGCCTGAGATGTCAGTACTGAGGCCTAGCCCATGCTTAATTAGTAAACCTTTGAGAGTATATTCATTTGTGTATCAGAGAAGAACATGGTTTGGTCAAAGCTAGAGGCTAGTGTGCCACACTCTAGGATGCTCCTTTCCCTTTCAAATCTTGCACACTTGTCAACATGGGTTAGCCCTTAAAGTCTTGGGCTCGGCTTTCGAAGCCTTTGCTAAGCCTATATATCTATTTCAAATGGCAGAACTCAGTTTGAGCCAAGACTAAATTCAGTTCTTGAATACTTCAACCCTCTGGTTCATACAACCAAAATATTAAAGAAAGAGAAATAATGGGAAATGGGAGGTAGAGGAGTTTGGATAAGTGGAAAATGTGTCTTAAAAGTGGATTTTAAATTTAACTTAACTTTGTAAAATTGATTTAAGCTTAAAATTTATTAAATAAATTACATTAATTAATACTGTAGTTGAGTTTATAAAAATCACACCTGTTAGAATTATTTTAACTAATAAATCTCTTTATTTTGAGAGGAACAAGATGGTAAAGAACTGTCATTAAAAAAATTCTATAAGCTAATATATGTTGTAATTTGTGAAGTAATTTATGTTAATTTTGTGATATGCGAGCCTCTCAATCGGATGAGTTATTTAGTTTTCACTAAAACGAATTAAAGATGAAATTCGGTTATTAACAATCTCAACATAAAATGTAAATTTATATTTTATGCATTCCTAAATTTTAAAATATTTTGATATTTAAATGCAATGTTTTTCATCAGGTATTAGTCATTTGAGAGGGTTGAGATTTAAAATGTTAAAAGCTCGATTTGTTAAAAAATATTAAAATTATATTTATACAAGTTTTAATATAAGGCAAAAAAATATTTAATATTAAGTTAATTTGTAGAAATTCTCTTATATAATTTTTTGAAAAAATAACTTATCTACAAACAAATTTTATTTTATGATAAAATTATTATTTTTTCATAAAAGATTTTATATAAGAAAAAAACTGTTCAGACAAATCTGAAATGAAACGTTTTGGAAAAAACCGGCAACTTTTCTTGCTATGATTCCGAAATTGATAAATTTTTAAAAGCACTTCCCCTCAAAGAATGTTTAATTTTATTTCCCTGAATAAAAGGTAAATTGCGTTTTATTTTCCCAAGACTTATGTCTCTTAATATCAAAGTTAATGCTATAATTTTTGGTTGATAAAATCTAGGTGCTTTCTTATGGTTATTTTAAGCCTTTCGGCTAATGGGCTATTTGATTTTAGTTCTCCACACTGGAACTAGATTCATCCATTTAAACTTCGAGTGCTTATTCCTGCACTCCATATTTCTAAAATTATTATTGTAAACTTATATTTTAATTACACAATTTTAGAATACAGAAAATACTATATCGTTCTATAATTCAAAATATAAAAGGAATTTTGTGTTTTAAATTAAACAATCCATAATATATTCTTTTATTTTATATTGTGTAATCTAAAATAATTTTTTCATTTTAAATTTTACAAATTCAGAAAAAAAAAAGTATATATTTTAAATTTTAAAAATTCAGAATAAAAAAATTATATTATAGATCGTATAATTCGAGATGTGAAAATATAAAAAAGAGTATAGCTGAGAAGATGCAAAAGATAAAAAGGATAAAATCGTATGTTTAGTACCCCAATGAAGATTCTGAAAGAAAGCATGGAGGTGGAGGAAGAAACATTCTTACACTTGTTGCACTATTAGGTTTTGAAGTTTGGGCAATTGGGCTTTATAGTAGAGTGATTCTTTCTAGGTCTCCATATTGACTTCCTGAGTCTTATAGTAAATCTGAAAAAAAAAAAAAGTGGAGACCTTTTTTCCTTTCTTTTCACTCCACTCACCTTTCAAATATTTTTATACTAAAATTTTGGTCTCCATTTAATTCTTGATCTACCATTTTGGTTCTCCCTATTTTTTTTATTTTTTTTTACAATTATAGACCTCATATTTAATAAAATTAAAATTTTTACAAAATCACTCTTTTTAAGTGTGTCGTTCCGGAATTTGAGGCTTGACCCTGTGTTTCTCACTCAACTTACATTCCTGACCCCAAATGAGGGATCTTGGTACTGTGCTTGTGAATGTGATATTTTCTGAGTAAATGGCAAGACATTGACCAAAAAACTGAAATGGTTGGTCAGTGACCTAATGGTGATACCATTTAGGCTTCAAAATTGCCTAATCCAGTAAATGGTTCATCAATGTGGTTTCTGCCCCATTCCCAACGTCAAAGCAGATGCATTTTCCACCAATTCTGCCTAATATCATGTTAACCAAACACTTTCAAGTCAAGCAAAGAAAGGAAAATATCAAATAACAATGAAACACAAACTAGCACAAAATATGAGTATATCTAAAATAAATTGTAATAATGTTTTTATCATATTGTGAGAAATTAAAAAATGACAACATTTTGATATCAATAAATGTGTATACATTTCTTGCATCACCATTCATGCACACAACTTTCCACAAATGAGGACAGTGATTAATGTGCCTTTCTTTTTCATTTTGAAAGCAAAGAAACTTCCTAATTGCACGCATACGCATCCCAATTCCCTTTTCCGCTATTCTCTCCGCATCAAAAGACACACCACATCAAAATTTAACCCACAAGTTATGGTATAAAGAAGAAGAAAACAAATATTATACCTTACAAAATTACTTTTTTTACAATCACTCTACATGTTAATCAAGATTTTATATTGAGCTTCACATGTTCCTCGATATAAAACTCATAAAAGAACATAAAATTGTGAAGTTTGTTAAGACTGATAATAATTTATATAGATGGTAAACAATGTATCTAACCTTAAAAAGTTATATAGTAAATGATTTTGTTTGCTTTTTATAATACAATCATAACTTTAGAGCTAAAATATGACAATGATTTCAAATTTAAGTAATGAAATAAAAATATATAAAAATAATCAAAATAGAGTTTATAACATTAAACCTGTTTCCAATAAAAGTTGGTGACATTCTTCTTTTATAAAAGTTTTGTAAGTTAACTAAGATTATTTTTTGAATCCGTTATATATAACAAAAAAAAATTATCTAGAATAAAATTATTTGAACAAAAAAATCGATGATTTCAAAATAAAAAAATAATCTTTTTAATAGTGGACAAAAAAGTGTCCGTCGCGTTGATCACTTTTAATTTTTTTTTTCGTGATAAAACTACTTCTATTTTTGTTTTCAATTATGAAGGGGAAAAAAATAAAGAGAATGGGGTTGGCATAATCATCACAAACAATTTTGACCATTATTAGTGCAGATTGAATGGAAAAGAAAAGAAGAGAAAATGAAAACGCAGCTGATAGAGTTTGAGACAAGTCACTCTCAAAAGAATCCAAAGGTTGGGTCTTTTTGTAACTACCAATTTGACCAAGCCATCACCATAAGATTTTTCTTTTGAAGTTAGAAAATGACATTTTTTGATCCATTAAAAGGCATTGATTTTTCTTTCCCCCTTTATCTTAGGTACTATATAAAAATAACGTTAATCTTAACATTTGATGAGAGAAAAGACGCGTCAATCTCGTCAAAATGACAAGAAATATCTCTCGGGTTAATTTACCTAATATCTATTTGAGTCACTGAAAGAAAGAGCCAAATTTGAATGTTGATTATTGGGTGACTTTTCTTCATAGAAGAATTCCATAGAAAAGCACAAATACATCTCATAAATAAATAAAAAATATAATTAATAATTGGAGAATCGTGTAATCCAATTTCCTTTTTTTTTTTCTAAATTAGTTTGTTCTTGGTAAGAGTATATTTTCAGTTTCACACAAACAATTTCCGTTATTGGTCAAATATAATTGACATAATCAGATATTGTCTTGAAAAGAGGATACTCCATACGCGAGAAAAAAACTAATAAAATATATTACCAAAACCGGAGATTCAGATACTAAAAAAAGTTTAAACCTTTCGAATTTATTTCTAGATTAGGATTATTCTAAATTTCACAATGTAATGTGAATAAAATTGTAGATTTAATTATCAACGTAAGGCAAACACACACACACCGACAACGTTTGAAGTTGAAGGAGTCCTCTCACCTTAAACATCGAGACACGTGGCTCCTCAACTCGTGCCGAAAACGGGGGACTCGCACGTGCCACTCGTCTATATCATAGTCCTTTACAAACTCCCTCTTTTCCTCTGCATCTTCAAACAAACACACACACACAACGCTGTGTTTGTGAAAAACTCTCACCACCTTGTGTTCGGTTTGCAATTCAGTGCCATGGCAGCACCAACACCCCTTTTGAAAGATGAGCTCGACATCGTGATCCCCACCATCAGGAACCTCGATTTCTTGGAGATGTGGAGGCCATTCTTTCAGCCTTACCATCTCATAATTGTGCAAGATGGTGACCCTTCAAAGACCATAAAGGTCCCTGAAGGCTTTGACTATGAGCTCTACAACCGCAATGACATCAACAGGATTCTGGGTCCCAAGGCCAATTGCATCTCTTTCAAGGACTCTGCATGCCGTTGCTTTGGCTACATGGTGTCCAAGAAGAAGTACATCTACACCATTGATGATGACTGCTTTGTGAGTGTTTTTTTTCTCTCAATCTCATCACCCATTTGTTGGGATCTCTTTGCCTTTTGCATTCTGACTTTGGTTTTGTTTAGATCTTAAAATGGTTTGCTTTGCAAGGCTGATCTCTTCCTTAGTCGTGTAAAATTTGGATCTTTTTGTTATGTTGGTTGTTAGTGTTGTTGTTTGCAAGTGTAATGCTTCTGTTATTTCTGGCCATTGCATGGATCGGATATTCCTTTTGGTTGTATGATCTGTTTGAAACAGAATCTCGGCTTGTTACAATGTAGCTAGTGATTTTTGAATCCATGGAGTTGGATCTAATGGAAAGGCTTAGTCTTTGGCAATGTGATGAGATGAGATTTGAATTGTCATTGAAAGAGTTGCCTACATTAAGAATGTGTTATTATTTTACTGTAAAGATTTGATTTTGGTCCACGATGTAAACGTGGTTTTTCATCCATTTCGCTTTCCTAAACCAATGTTAGAGTGAAATTTGAAATTATGGCTAGCTTTAGTTTCTGCATTTGGTTAATAATAACATGATATAGATTATTTAATCATGTTCAACTGATGGAATCTTGTTGTGCCCTCCAGCTATATGTGTTAACGTTGACATTTGTTTGATATATTTATATGTTTCAATCTACTGGTCATTTGAAATCTTAGGATTTATTATCTTTGATGTGACTTAGGTTGCCACCAATCCATCTGGGCATAAGATTAATGCACTTTAGCAGCATATAAAGAACCTTCTCTGCCCATCCACACCATTCTTTTTCAACACTCTCTACGAACCTTTCCGAGAAGGTGCAGATTTTGTTCGTGGTTACCCCTTCAGTCTCCGCGAAGGTGTGCCAACTGCAGTTTCTCATGGTCTTTGGCTCAACATCCCAGACTACGATGCTCCTACTCAGCTTGTGAAGCCTCTTGAGAGGAACACTAGGTACTACTTCTACCCTTGTGACCTTTTGGAAAGTTAAAAAAATACTAAATTGCAAGTGAGTTTGATCGTGAATGTTGTGATTCTTATTAGGTATGTGGATGCTGTTTTGACCATCCCAAAGGGCACTTTGTTTCCCATGTGTGGAATGAACTTGGCCTTTGATCGCGATCTCATAGGACCAGCAATGTACTTTGGTCTCATGGGTGATGGTCAGCCTATTGGACGCTACGATGACATGTGGGCTGGTTGGTGCTGCAAGGTACCAAATCTTTGGAATCAAAAGATTGTTGTAGTTATATGAATATCATTGCATGAAATGAAAACAACTGAGATATTTTAACCAATGATTGTTTAGGTTATCTGTGATCACTTGGGATTGGGAATCAAGACTGGTCTACCCTATATCTATCACAGCAAGGCCAGCAACCCTTTTGTAAATCTGAAGAAAGAGTACAAGGGCATATTCTGGCAAGAAGACATTATCCCATTCTTCCAGAGCCTTGTTCTGCCAAAAGAGGCTACCACTGTTCAGAAGTGCTACATTGAGCTTGCCAAGCAGGTCAAGGAAAAGCTTTCCAAGGTAGATCCTTACTTTGACAAGTTGGCAGAAGCCATGGTCACTTGGATTGAAGCTTGGGATGAGCTTAACCCTGCTGGAGCATCAGTGGCCAATGGCAAAGCATGAATCAGTTTTGGTTAACTGCATAACAGCCACAGAACTTGCAACTCAAATCAATTATATACTGTATTACTTTTCCTAGTATGTATTTTCATCTTAGCTGTTATTGTCCGCTTAAAATTTGCAGCACTATTAGCTGTAACTCTATTAGTAACTTTTGATTTGAGCTTTTAGAAATAATAAGCACATGTTATAGGGCGTTGTTTTCTTTTGATTATTGTTTGATGGTTAGAGATCGGAGGCAGCATTTGGTTACATGTGAAATCATAGGAGAGATATTGATGTATACCTTGTTTAATACAGAGTAAAAGTCCTTAGTGTTCAATTTTTAACCCTTGTGATCAGAGCTTTGGATTTGTCTTTGGTACTTATCTGCCACTTGAACATTGTCCTAACATCATGTACTAATTTGAAATGGTAAAACATCAAAATCTATAAGGGCTTTGTCCGTCACGTTATATAAATACAAGTCTCTTTCCAAATGAATACTGCAGGAATCTTGAACCTAGAAATTGCTTACACAAGCAACCTCAATTTGCAAAATAAATGTCAGTCAATTTGAAATTCATATATGGTCGAACTCGATTTTCTTCTTGTATGTTACAAACACAAAGTAAAGAAAAAGAGAATAGAATGATTGATATACAGGTCAAATTTCAAGCTATATTCACATCAACAGTTAAAATCCCTCATTAATACAAAATTTCATCAGTTCATTATGTGTAGATAAAAAAATGCTGAAGTGAAAATGATGACCAAAATGACAGTCTCTTGGTTTAGTAGTAGCATATTAGAATGCACGTGACAGTAAACATCTTATAGTGTGGCTGCTATAAGAACATGAACATCTCCCCATACATTCTAGATTTGGAAGCTTCTAGATATTGGTTTTATTTGAAAGTTGTTACTAAACCTGCAGAGCAGTGTTATTTGGTTTTATGGGGTGGTTACAGCTTTCTAATTCTTTAAAATCTTGTTCTTATTATTGTCCCAACTAAACTCCATTATTCAGCTAGCCATGTAAATTATTGCTTCAGGGAATTTGTGGTGGCCATGTGTTTGTACTTGCTACCTGGTAAATTCATGAAACTTTTGTCGGTTTCATTGGCAGAAATTGTAGTTTGTAGGTGTTCTTTGGACCACTAAATGAATCTACAAAGAGATTATATTTCAGAAGCTATTTTATCATTTGCCTTGATGTGGCTTGAAAGGCAATTTAATGCAAAATAACAATATGCTAATTACATCTTGAGTCTGTTTGTAAGAGAATTAGCATCGTGGTCTTACCATTTGCAATTCATTATTTCGGTTTCGCCTCTTATATTGTAAAAACTATCAATTTCAATAAAAGACAATTGTTTGTAACTTATAAAGTTAACTAGGGTATTTTTTATACACCATATAAAAATCTTTGCTCCTAAAGAATGTAAATTTTACATTCCAAATAAATACCCATTCAAAACTAAGAGATACTGGAAGATATTTAGATCATTTCTTTCTCTACCTTCCATAGTTTCATGTGTATTAGTAGGGCGGTTAAAAGATCAAATTGTTCCGTTGTTACTGTCACTCCTTTGTTTGTGTGTTGTATTATGGATGAACTAAAAAAAATGTTTTGGACTCTGTAATTTAGAAGACATTTTCGCATTTGTAATTTAGGAATATTGTTAACACAAAAGAATTTTTCTACATTATGTTATCCACTCAACCAGATTATATAATTCATTAGGTTTTTTTTTTTTTATGAAAAAGTTATTGTACAATCCAAAAGTTTTATTTTCATGAAAAAGAAAATGAGTTTCGTCCAATCTGAAAGTTATTATTTCATAATATAGAAGCGTAATGTGAAGATTTTAATATTTACGGGTTTACAAAAGAAAATTATGGAGGGTGCAAAAAGAAATCTCCATATATTTAAAAGGTGCACGAGATAGGGGTCAATTAAATATATTGAGCAATTGCCTCTACTGAATTCATCATTAAGGGATTTCTTTTTACATCCCATAATTTTCTTCTACACTCCCATGGATATGAAAATCTTTGATATTTAATTCTTTCCATATTGTGAAATTCGAAAACCTCTTGGATTGTATAATGTGGAACTAAAAGACATACACCAAATTACATAATTAAGACCAAATTACACAATTAAGAGCTTGGAGATCAATCTTTATTTCTAGATTGTGTAATATTCTAAAAGTTAATATTGTATTGTGGAGTACTGAATCTGAAAGTTCTTTTATTTTATATGAAAAAAATAACTTTTAGGATAGACTTTTTGATTGATAAGTAACTTCCAAATCACATATTTTTGCAAGTTTGCATGGAATTCATTATACTGTATACTTTGGTATTTTGCTTGTTTGTGTTATTCTTTCCCTGTAAGAGCGAACATGGAGATTGAGAACAGTGATTCTAATAACACCAATTACAATGGCAACAGCTCCACCAAGGCTAGCTTCAGTAGAAAGTGTTGGGATTTAGGTGGAAGATAAGAGTGTGCAGAAAGAAAGAGTTTTCAATAAATAAAGAAAAAAAAAACATCAATCCAAAGGCTAGAATAATGGAGCATTCTAAAATAAATAAATTCTGCATCACTAGTTGTGTCGAAGTAAAAGACTTTATGTATGTCTATGTCGAGACTAACATCTTAACTAAAAACTAGCCTATGTACTTTATCAATTTTTTGTTCTTCCCAAAATATAATTTTTTTCTTTTATTAACATCTTTATTGCCACAATATTTGTTGAGATGCATGCAGTAAATCTTCGGAAATAGAAGTTTAAGATGACATATTGTTATCGAAGACCAGCATACAGTATCATGTTGCTAAACTGCGAGAAAGAGAAAATAATTACCAAGTTCTTTCAAGGGAACAAGGCAACAATTGAAACATAAACCACATTAAAAATACAAAATAAATTAAAAAAATATTCAACTAACGGAATTTCTAAATTCAATGCAAGGACCAATATACGAGCAACAACTATATACCATCTATTTTTATTTTTTTTTATTTAGAGGATATAGTGCCTACAAATGAACTTTCTTTAACAATCAAATAAGAGATTAGAATGAACGAAAATAAGAGCAAAATTCATTACAAATTAGTTTTACAAAAATGAATTAAAATAAAGTTACTTTTTAATATGATATATTAATATCCATATTATACGCGAATATTAAAATATATTGAAGATCCCATGACTAGAAATAAAATCAATTGATCATTTATATGAATTTATAATTTTAATTAAAAAAATTAAAGTCTCATTTGCTAAATTATATATTTAATTTATAATTAAAAGTAAATGACTTTAAGTGTATTACCCGCGAATTCAATGTAACTTCATCTTAGCGTCAGATTATATTAACAGATGAAATTATTTGGCGATAAAGTTCCTATGAAATATATGTAATTTTTTATTCAAATTTTCTAAATACAGTTCACAGGAATTTTCTCCACAATGGAAATCAGATTCTCTTAAATGGATTCACTTGTACAATTCTTTTTCGTTAATATCGTAAGTGATTGAGGGTTTAATTGTAGGTGGGGTAAATTTTCCCTAATCTGAATTTTAATGTATTAAATTCACATCAAACTCTATCCATATTGAAACGTATCGATTCATGTGCTGAATTTTATAATATTTATTTGCTTATAATTTTACATTAATTTCCTAATTCTTATAATACATTGCATGTATATAGGGTTGAGCAACAATGCTAACGACCCTGTCGGTTTTCAATGCAAGACTCGTATTAGTTTGTATTAATATGGGGTAAAAAAACAGATAATTTACCTATCAAAAACTTCATGAACAAAAAAGAGTACAAATTAGTATCTGACTGATGATAAATTGTGCTGTTCAAGGCTTGAAGCAATCAAGGTTTTGTGAAGATGCATGCAGCAGCTAGAGCGTCCTTTTGACTAGAAAGGAACTCACTACCTAGTCCCTACTTAGCTTGCTTGCATCAAACTCATGTCTCTGATTCAACGTGGTGCAAAAAGAAAGATCATAAAGAATAGTTCACAAAATTAGTTGGCAAGGTCTAGAGAAGTGACATATGTTACCTAATGCAATGATCAAGTTGTGGACACAACATAGTACCACGTTTTCATCTCATTCAAACCTTGTCTTCCTATCATTCTTGCTAAAAAAAGGTTCAAAGAAATGGAAGTTCCCAGAGATACAAAAGAAAATTATACACACAGTTACTACTATCATATTAACTTTGGATTGGATGTATTGAAAGCCTAAATGAAAATGTTTAGACTAGATCAAACTTTAAAAAAAGGTAAAAAGGAAACCAAGAAAATGGCCCTTTTGGGGTAGTTATTCCCACAGAAGTAAACTTGTTAAATGTAGCATTACCTTAGGCTTATTTTGGACAAACCTATAATGTTTTTTCAATAAATCTCATCAACATGGTGTTGAAATATTGATAAAATTATATAAGGTGGTTCTTAAAGTATTGGGCATTCATCAATTTAATCTCTGATTAACATATGTTACTAATATTGGGGGACTATTGACATTGTGTTATAAAGGGTATTCTGATAAGTTGATGGTATGGTGAGCCTAAGCCATCAGAGAACAAATGCCCCTTCAAACACAACGGTTGACGTGTAATGTTCACTCTTGTATCTCCCTCCTATTCTAGTCAGTGGCCGTTGCTTTAAGAAATGGGAAGTTCAAGAGGAAATCTCACGGCTGAGACAACGATAGAAATATAAATGTTAAGGTAACCAACAACCATTAGGTGAGCCATCACTTGGAACCCCAAACAATTCCCTTCAGGGCTCTTTTTCTACAATACTACACATCCAATTCCATACCATTCAGCTCAGGATACTCCAATCCCACTGAAAAAAATCAGCACCACTCTTAGCATAGTTGATAACAAGGGAATGAGGCTTGTCATATCAGCTGTATGTGTTCTTGTGCTATTTTCTTATGCAGGTGAGATAATGAGTTACCCTATGCTGAATTTGCTTCACTTTCATTTACATTTCACACACGTTCAACTGATTTCTTGATGTTCCTTATTATAGCTGCGTATGATCCTTTGGATCCAAATGGAAACGTAACGATCAAATGGGATGTTGTGTCTTGGACAGCAGATGGCTATGTAGTAAGTAACACAAACTGAATTGTTATTTGTTCAAAATACTGTGTAATTGGTTTCACGTAGGATTTTCCTTAATCACCTTGAAATCCTAGTTAACATGATTATAAGTAAAATTTTCCTATGTTTGATTTCATATTGAAAAATTGACTCAAGAGTCTAGAATTGATGTAAGCTGAAGTAACTTCAGGTAGTTTTTGCGTTGGATAAACTGAGTTTTATTACTAACTTGCTATACTAAACACATTCAAACATAAAGCACGTCACTTCAACACTAATTTTAACCAATTCAAACTCATCCAGGAAAACACTTAGAAAGGCCACAGTATATACTCAGCTAGCATTGCAATTTATTTCAGTGAGTAAAATCGATGTAACTAAATTGAAGAGTAACTTTTCATCTAATGAAATCACCTGTTTCTGTGTATTGCAATTTTTTACCAGGCAGTGGTAACAATGAGCAATTTCCAAATGTTTCGGCACATCATGAATCCGGGATGGACCTTGTCGTGGTCATGGGCAAAGAAGGAAGTAATATGGTCCATGGTAGGAGCTCAAACCACAGAGCAAGGAGACTGCTCTAAGTTCAAAGGCAATGTACCTCACTGCTGCAAGAAAACTCCCACAGTTGTAGACTTGCTCCCTGGTGTACCTTACAATCAACAATTCTCAAACTGTTGTAAGGGTGGCGTGGTGGCAGCATGGGGCCAAGACCCTTCACAAGCAGTTTCAGCCTTCCAAGTGAGTGTTGGGCTAGCTGGCACTTCAAACAAGACAGTTAAACTTCCCAAGAACTTCACTCTCTTGGGTCCAGGACCAGGCTACACTTGTGGTCCTGCAAAGGTTGTTCCTTCCACCGTTTTCCTTACACCTGACAAGCGCCGCAAGACTCAAGCACTAAGTCGGTTCTTTAACTTTGTGACATCAATTTCCTGTTCATCTTCCATTCAACTATTCTCTTAGTTTCTTTTGTTTTATGTCATACAGTGACATGGAATGTTACTTGCACATACTCGCAATTTCTGGCAAGAAAGAACCCAGGTTGCTGTGTATCTTTGTCATCCTTTTACAATGAGACCATTACCCCTTGTCCCTCTTGTGCCTGTGGATGCCAGAACAAGAGGAACTGTGTCAAGTAAAGTCTGATTTTCATAACAATCAATGACCTCTTAATATTTAACAACCAGAATCATTCTCTTACATGTTGGTATGGTATGCAGGAGTGACACTAAACGCATCAACATGGTGGGGATTCACACTCCAAAGAGAGACAACGAACCATTGCTTCAGTGCACTCATCATATGTGCCCAATAAGGGTACACTGGCACGTGAAGCTCAACTATAAGGACTATTGGCGAGTTAAGGTTGCCGTAACAAATTTCAACTACAGGATGAATTACTCCCTCTGGACTCTTGCTGTTCAGCATCCAAATCTTAACAACGTCACCCAAGTTTTCAGCTTTGATTACAAGCCTCTACTTCCTTACGAGTCCATAAGTGAGTGGCAACAAATAAATCTTTTTAGCATGTTTTCTAAGTCAAATTAATAACCTTTGATAAGAACGAGTGCTAATGTGTATTATCATTTTGTATGCAGATGACACTGGTATGTTCTATGGTATGAAGTACTTCAACGATCTCTTGATGGAAGCTGGACCGACTGGGAATGTTCAATCAGAAATTCTTCTTCAGAAAGATAAGGATACGTTCACACTCAAGCAGGGGTGGGCATTTCCTCGCAAGGTATACTTTAATGGTGAAGAATGCATGCTTCCACCGCCGGATACCTACCCGATCCTCCCTAACTCTGCCCCTGTGAAGCTATTGAACTTCCCAGAAATCATTTTAACAATGCTTGTCATGCTAGCTGTTTGGTGAAGTAACACATAAGCGAGATACAATTGTTTTCTGTGAAATTTTGAAGCCAAGTTTTCTTGCACCCACATAACGTACATCAGGTATGAAGAATTTTTAGGAATTGTTTGAAAACTCCAAGCTAAAATCATGAATTTGTGAGCTGATTCATGATCGGTGATCGGGTGCTGAATAGCGAATATAGTTCCATGCAATGATTTTGTTTGAATCATGTAAATGCTTATATGGCAATGCTGTAATGGATATTGGATACCTCTTTTTCCTTTCATTCAGGTTCTCTTTAGACCACATTGAGTATGATACAAAAATATTTTTATTGAGTAGGAAACTGTAAGTAAAAGACCACTATCATTTCAAACTCACATATGATTTCATCAAGTCTATATTCGTGTAACATGTTGGTGTGTATATTTATTATAATTACAGTTACATCATAATAACGATACATACATCATTGAATTACAACAAACACAAAAACAAAACCAAAACAAATTCTACCACCAATGTGCTGAACCCTAAGCAACAAACCATAGGACACGAGAAGCTAATCTTTGAGTTGCCACTGGATGCCATCCTCATTCCTCCCTCATGCTTCAAATGACAATTTGACATCACAAATATGAGTCAAAACTGGTCTGACTGAAAATTTTCTGTTACAAGCCTAAGTGTACCACATATTGGAACTTCATGCGTGGGCATAAAATACCAAGGCTACCAAAGAAGCTATCACTAAAGCAAACAGGGAAACCTGTTGCCGAGAACCTGCATTAGGTAACCACGGATAAGCATCAGGAGGTGGCATGACACAGTTGTCACCGTTGAAGTAGATCCTTCGAGGAAAAGCCCATCCCTTCTCAAAAGTAAAAGTTGCTTTATCCTTTCGGAAGAGTAGCTCGGATTGAACATTGCCATTAGGGCCAGCTTGGTTCAGAAAATCATTATAGAACTTAAGTCCCCATAGCATTGCTGTATCATCTGTAAAAGGGAACTTAAAATCAGTACTTGCCTTCAAGTTTATGAAAAAAAGGAGTAAAAGTTTGATGCTTTATTTCAAAGAATTAAGAAATAAAATTCACAGCATTTAAGAAAATTCTTAACTATAGAAATTTAAAACAAACAAGTTGCCACACTTACTTATTGAACCGTAAGGGGTCAATGACTTGTAGTTGAAACTGAACAGTTGAGTCAAATTGTCGAAGTTTGGATGTTGAACAACCATGTTCCACTCAGAATAGTTCATCCTGTAATTAAAATTAGTAATAGTAACCTTTACACGCCAGTACTCCTTGTAGTTTAGCTTAACATGCCAGTGGATTCGGACGGGACACATATGACTGGTACATTGAACCAAAGGTGAGAAATTATTCTTCCCAGAGCCAGAAACAACCGATGCCAAATGTGGCGCATCCGGACTGTAACCACAGAAAGGAAATATATAAGTGTACAACTTAGAGGCTAGAAGGAATGAAAAATCACTTACTGGTGGAAACTTACTTCACACAGCTTCCTGACAGAGATGAGTTACCCTGACAGCCACATGCACATGTTGGGCACGGCACAATAGTATCATTGTAGAAAGATGAAAGTGAGACACAGCAAGAGGGAGTTTTCTGAGCTAGAAATTGTGAGTATGTGCATGTCACATTCCATGTCACTGCAATACACAAGTGTAATGTTAATAATATAGTTTCTCATAACAACTGTAAACTTCAATTAGTTTTCAATTTAAGAGAATTAACACGAGTCTCAGATTTTGTTACCAACAAAACCTACAAGTAGTGGGTGACACTGTTGAAGAAGAGTTTGAGGTTGGAAGGAGGCAGCAGAAAAATATATAATCATATTGGCAACTGTGAAAATGACAACAAAAGTCCTATAACTTACTCAGTGCTTGGGTCACTCTCCTTTTGTCTGCTTGAATGAATTGAGTGGGTTTCACAATCTTGGCTGGACCACAAGTGTAACCTGGTCCTGGTGCTTTCAAGGTAAAGTTTTTTGGGACTTTGACAGTTTTGTTTGTGGTTCCAGCTCTACCAACACTAACTTGAAATGATGCAACTGCATTGGTGGGATCCTGCACCCAAGAACTGAGCACCCCACCT
>Ga0123340_1001156_pt1 | contig 21160 bp, 17 predicted proteins | sample SirMexnodulemix_FD_89961 | JGI IMG/M metagenome (GOLD analysis project Ga0123340, IMG submission 89961) | Root nodule microbial communities of legume samples collected from Mexico - Siratro Mexico nodule mix | ecosystem: Host-associated > Plants > Roots > Nodule | place: Mexico: Nepantla... | reverse complement strand
TTTTTTTTTTTTTTTTTTTTTTTTTTTAGACACAAGCTAAAACCATTGGACTAAACCCAATTTTTTTCATCTTGTGTCACTCTCTTTCATGTGACTTTCTTTTAACTTCAAATCTCATTCAATTTTTTCATTTGGTGTTAAGTATGCCAACTCACCTGAATACATTTTACCCTAACTCTCGTTATGTTTTCGAGAAAAATAAAAGAACACAGCAGTGCCGCTTAAAAGATACAATTAAAATCATGGTCGGTGGTTATGACACAGAACTTGCATATTTAGCTCAATCAAAGTAAACTCAGTGTAATCAAAGTGTTTAACGAAAATACAAATACAAAAAATTGAATGGAAACAAAAATGTAACTTAACATTGTGATGAAGAGAGAACTAAATTTAAAATGGAACAAACAGAAACACAAAAACACATATTGTGGTGAAAACAAGTTCTCAACATAAGGTTTTGAAGTTTTCCGGCAAAAATTTTGGTTCTCAGTAAATGAGGAAACGTTCTCTATGCTTTGCCGGAATCAATGATCATTTTCATCATACAATTTAGGTTAACAATTCTCAGTTAAAGGCAACATTCACTCACAACAAAAATAGAGAAATGAATAGTGTAATTTTATTCAAGAAGATGATGAATAGTTGACAATCAAAACCAGAAATCAGTGGAGCCTGGCATTTGTTTACATAATGGAATTATATAGTTTATTCTTACTTGTTGAAGAGCAGAAACCTCTAATTAAGCGCATTCTTCAATTTTTGAAACTTTTCGATGAAGCACTCTTCTTCTACGACAACCTTCGATTCTTCTCCGACAAGCTTCCATTTCACTTCTTTCTCACAAAATCTCTCTCAAAGTCCCCTCTGTGTATGAACGTGTATTCCCCTTTTATAAAAAAAAATTTGTCGACTCCCTTCTCCCCCGCTCACACCTCTCATGGTTACAATTTTGTTACAACGTAATCATCACCTTTTTTCAAATCTTTCTATTGCCCATGACAGCTTGAAAATGAGCCACGCCTGCCACCTTTTTATTTTTATTTCTTCTTTTTCTTTTTTTCTTTTTCTAATATTCCCATTATCAATCAATTAAATTAATTTTTTTATATCTTAATCATATTTTTAAACTTAATCTTAATTACTTTTTAACTTTGAATTAAAAAAAATGAATATAAATAAGTTAAAATTTTTTTATCTTCATCTAGACAAAATCTGATATTGACACGGATTATCTGAATGTTTTCAACCCATAATTGATTAAAGTACCTGGATAATCAGCTATCCTTATATGATTTTCTCACGATTTTTCTTCGCACTCTCCCATAGACCCAAGTCCCTCTTACCTCACTTTTGTACCTACAAATCTCTTTAAATTGTTGGATACAAATAATGTTAGCCCTCACTCTTATTTCTTCATGAATAATTGACCTACAGAATGTAGAAGTAACTCAATATACTAAAAAAGGAAAACGTGATTAGATAAGTTAAAAGATGATAGATAAAAGATAATCACTTTCCGTAAATCCATATTTTCCTCTTACTCTTTCAACTTTTTTTTGTAAATACTCATTTTGTCCCTAAGAAGTGGAGGTAGATGCAATTATGGTATTAATTATGACAAGTTCTTGCCATAAATGATTACAAACTTGTTATCATAACAAATATAGTATGCCTTAATCTTTTTTGTCTTCCGGATTAATTAAAACAAAAAAGTTCAAGATTTAACAATTTGGAAGTAAAGAAAAAAATATTTCAAATTAATTAATTTAGATTAATTAATTATGCAATGCAATGCAATGAAAAAACATATATTTTCATATTGTAGTACTAAGAAATAAAAAAAATAAAATATTGTAGAACAATATTGTTCTACTTGTTGAGGTTTTTTATTGCTCTTAACTAGTTCAAATCTGAGTTACTCTATCTTTTCATCAATTTCTTATTTATAACTTTCCTTTCAACCATATTCAGGCCATAATTTTAACCAATTATTGTTTCAAGAAACACCATGGAATCATATACTAACTGATAGTTGTTCCTGGAGAATATAACTTGGTCAAATATTCAGGTGTTAGTTATTAAAGATACTGGATTTCGGAGTACAAATGATTATTTTATTAATTGTACTTACTTAGGGTTGTTTGTAGTTCGAAACCATAAGGCCCGCCTGCTTATATAGCAATGCTAGTGTTGACCATTGAGCCCCAAGCGTACAATCCACTATTGGATAAGAAAAATGCTATTTATACCTTCATTTTACTATAAGCTCCCCCTCCAGGCCCAGGAGGGGACACAAGCCCCCTAGCCTTAAGCTGAATGGAGAAGAGGCTGAAGAGTCTTTTAAGCTTTTTTGTGTTAAATAAATGACATTATAACTCTATCTTTCCAAATGTAGCGTTGCTCTAAACACTCTCACATTTGTCACTTCCTTATTTGTCTTTACAAAACTTCCTTTCCAATATAACATCTATATTTGTGTGTGTTTTATCTTGATCAAGCATAACTACAGAAATTTACTTATGATCCACAATCCTCGTTTATACAAGTAATATGTATATTTTATCAACAAAGTCTTATATGCAAACATAAGACTTCGAATATAATAGACGTAAGCAAATTCGTTTCTTTAACTTTTCTCTTGTAAATTGGCGAACTGCCTCAGATATAATGTTAGTATTCCGATATGACAATTCCTTTTAACATTTCAACTCGTCATGCCTTCTAGTAGCTGAATGAGCGACGTGTATCTTGATGATTATTTTAGCGATACGTCATTCGGCGACCACTTTAGGGACGCGTCATTCAGTGACCGATTTAGGCACGCACCATTCAGCGGTCGCTTTAAGGACACACCATTCGACGTCCAGTTTAGGAACACATCATTTGGTGGCTAGTGTAGGGACGTACCATTCATTGGCCGCTTTAGTGACCCACCATTCAGTGGTCAGTTTAAGGATGCCCAATTCAGTGGCCACTTTAGTAACATGCCTTTCGGACGTATGTTGTAAACAACCATTTCATCAGATTGATCATGGCATAAATATTAAAGTATCAAAACTTTTTTCTAAGAACATAGGTATATTATTGATGAATAAGTGCGACTTCATTAAAAACCCTCGAGAAAAATTAATAAAAAAACTCGAGAAAAAAAAGTGTCGTCCTGTGTAAAGAGTTCATCAACTGAAATAAAATTTTAAACTTGCCGCATTCTGAGTTCGAGGGATGGGACCTGCATCCAATGTTTCTAGGCGATATGCTCCATTACCAATGACCCCCTTTATGCGATATGGCTCGCTCCACTTCGGCGCCAATTTATTATCTAACATGATCATCTACACTTTTCTCATCACCAAGTCAGCCTCTTTTAACTGCCTTGGTGAAATTTTGGTTTTATGCTTCATCTACAATCGTCAGTTTACCGCCTTACTCTTAATTTTGGCACATTCCCTAACTTCTTCCAACAACTTGATATCTGCTCACCTGCCCTCATCCGATACTCTCGATGAAACCTTGATCACTCAGCATGTTGGTTTTGTTGTCTCCACAGGAATCAAAGCATCAGTTTCATAAACTAAGTTAAACAAGGTCTCCCTTGTAGTAGACTGTGGTGTTGTATGATAAGAAAGTAGCACCCCCGAAACTTCATTCGGCCATCCCACCTCTGTTGCATGCAACCTTCTCTTTTTACCCCTAAGAATAACTCGTTTTTGCCGCTTCCACCTTACCATTGGTATGTGGATGTTTGATGAATGTAAACACTTGTTTGATCTTTAGTTCTTGATACACTTCTTTAAGTTGGTTACTTGCAAATTGCGTCCCATTGTCCGAGATTAATACTTTTGATACACTAACGTGGCAAACAATGTTTTTCCATGCAAAATGCTAAACCTTCCATGCCGAGATGATGACTACAGGTTCCGCTCCTATTCACCTGGTAAAGTATTCCATCGTTACCACTAGAAACTTTAGGTGTCGTGCAACCAATGGGAAGGAACTAAGGATATCTTTTCCCCAAGTATGAAAGGCCATGGGCTAACAATTGAGTGTAAATCTTCTGCAGGAACATGCAGCTAGTCCCCATCACTTTGGCACTGATCGTAACTGCGAGTGTATTTTTTGACAATCGTTTGTGACAGTCGGCCAATAATATCTGACCCTTATCAACTAATGAGTATATTTTTATTCACACATAGTGTTTAACCTTGACTTTCTTAGACTGTAATTGAGAATAAATTCATTGATTTAAATAATATTTACTCAATCAAGATTAATTGGACCTTAATCGAGATTATTGGTTAATTTGGATTTTAAGCATATTCTCTTACTTTTCTTATTTCTAATTATTTGCAGAGATTCTATGGGTTCCAAATATAATTAAATCTTTTGCAGATATTCTTTAGATTTTATACAAAGATGATTATCTGCAATTCTTACTTAATTTATAACAAATCTCCTTCAAATATTTTGCAATATCTTTTGTAGTACATTCCATTATTATGAGTTGGTATCTAGAATAGAATTTGGAAATAAAATATCTGAAAGAAATTGGGAGATGGAAAATCTACAACTTTATTGGAAAGAAGTTATTTACAAAATTATTCTTTAGCATATAAGAAAACATATGATAAATGTAAAGATAATATCTGAGCATTAATTATGAGTTAATTTCATGAAGAAAAAAGAGATTATAAATGGAGGCTAGAGAAGGCATGAAAGACGCACTGTTACATAGCATAAACTCTAGTTTTATTTTCTTTTGTAAATCTCGTGCCTTCATCATGGAATGCTAAACTCCTCTGGGTTGATTCTCTTGTGATTTCACGATAAATTTTGAGGTTTCTGCTTAATAAAGTTTTGTTCTTTACATTCTCTGTAACATTTGTTCTATATTATTGGTCTTCTTGAATTCTATGTTTTTGAAAAAGTATTTGTTTTTGAATGTTTGTTGAGAATTAAATTGTTTTTCCTTTAATTAGAGTTCTTGGTTAATTCACTTAATCTTAATCAATTTCTTGTAAGCTTAGTCAATAGGTAAAAGATATACATCTCATTGAGTATACGCTTGGAGACGAGGTGAGATATTGAATATATTAGTATATGTTTGTTTTACTAATAAGATTATGTTGAATTTGATTGACGCTTGTTTGATTGAGTTCAACTATGTGAAAGAAATTGAAGGATAATAATCTTAAGAAAACGAAGAAAAAATTTGTTGAGAAAGAACTTGATAGTCAACCTATTTTCTTTATTATTTTTAAACCATCTATTTTAATTTCTTGCACAACAATCCTCAAACCTCCATCTTTAATATTTATTGTTATTACTAACTTTCTTTATTGCAGATAAATTTTGAACAATATTGATTTATCAAATTTACTATTGGATTCGTTGGGAGACGACTTGAGGTTAACTTTCGCTTACCTATACTATCATCTCTTTGGTGTTAGATGGTCTAACACTACATTAGACGATCAACACTGGAATTCTTTTAATTTACTTGTGAAATGACAACGATCATCAACTTAAAGGATAATGCTCATCCGCCGATGTGGCTTCCCAAAACACCTTCATGCAACTCAGCCATGTTTGACGGAGTACTGAAAGTAGTGATGAAGGAGTCTGGATGTCATCACTATCACCAATGCCACCTTCTCAAGTATATTTGTTCAGGACCCCGTAGTACCTTAACAAAGTACACGGGTCTTTGAGTGTCATCTACCTCTTGTACTAGGGCGAAGCTGATTGCATTCTCCGCCACTGTGAAGTACAGGCATAATGGATGTTGGGGTATGGGCTTGCTCAATACTGGTGAATTCGCCAAGTATTCCTTCAGTTTGACAAACACTTCTTCACACTATTCTGTCCACTGGAACCTTTTGTTCTTTTTTAGGCATTGGAAGTAAGAAAAATCACGATCCCCGCTCTTCGAGAGGAACCACAATAAAGCAGTCATCCTTACTGTCAAGCACTACACCTCCTTTATATTTGTCGGGTCCACATATTAATTATGGCTGAGCATTTATCTGGGTTGGCCTCAATACCTCTCTTGGTCAAAAGGAACTCGAGAAACATCCTTGCTTTAACACCGAAAACACCCTTTTATAGGGTTTAGTTTCCAGTGGTACTTACCTATAGTATCGAAGAGCTCTTCCATTTCGGAGTGCTGCTATGTCGACTTCTTAAAGGTTACCACCATGTCTTCTACATATGCCTGCTCAATTCTTCCCCTAAACGGATCCAAAATTTTGTCCATGAGGCGTTGATACGTCGCCTCTACATTCTTCAATCCGAATGACATTACCTTATAATAATAATTAGTCATCTCGATTATGGAAACAATCTTGTCCTCATAAATCAGATGCATTCATATTTGATTGTATCCTGAGAATGCATCAATGAAGTTGAGCAGCTCACATCCCGACGCACTATCTACCAAACTATCAATATTTGGTAGGGGATTAGAATCCTTTAAGCAGGCGTTGTCCATATCGGTACAATTCACACATTTGCCATTTACAGTTTGACTTTTTCACCATAATTACATTTGCAAGCCACTCCGAGTACTGTATTTCTCGGATATGATTCTCCTTTAACGACTTATTAGTCTTCTGCTTTATATCCCCTCTGTTTTCTTTGTTAATCTGCCTCCTTCTCTATTTGGCAGGTTTGACTTTCCGGTCAAGGGCCAAGTAGTGGCACAGGAAATCAATATCAATACTCGACATGTCAGCAGGTGACCATGCAAAAGCATTCACATTCTTCCTTAAGATCAGGATCAAATTATCATGCTCCTTCCTTTTCAACTCAGCCTTATCTTTCAAAATCTTTCCTTCCTGCACTTGCCTAACTCCTCCTACAGGCTTTGACCCCGCTCTTTATGAGGCAGTTTAGACTCTGCTTCTAAGAAATTCGCCTCTCCTGCCATCAGAAGAGTGTAAAGCCCTCTTCTATTTCAGAGGCTGTTTTCATAGCATTTGCGTGCCAGCTTCTGATTTACCTTTAAAGTCACCACCTTTCCGTTGGTTGTTGGAAACATCATCATCAGGTGTTGTCATGATGTCACAACTCCCAGTCAATTTAAAGAGGGTCATCCTAGGAGCAGGTTATATGAAGAGGGAGTTTTCACAACCATATACTTGATTCACGTAGCCTTTAACTTCCACATGCTCACCAAAGAACACCATTGGGACTCTATGAAATCTTTGTGGCTGCTCATTTGTATTTGCAGCCCCACGAAGGTGTCCCAGAACATAACATTAGTAGAGGTTCCTTGATCGATCAACACTTGGAGCACACTCCTTCCCATTAACACAATAGACAATACAATGGGATCATCTTCGTAAGGAACAATATCAACCAAACTGGCTTTTGAGACGGGCACCTTCAAGATTAGTCTTCTTTCCAAAGTTAACACTGATCAGGAATATCTCTTTCTCCCCAAGCTGGTGGTTCCTCCTCCAGCGAATCCTCCATCAATGATATTCAAGTCTCCTAGAGTCGGCTGCTCATGTTGTTCATTCTCCGCACAACTTTGCGGGACTTTTCCAGCTCTCTGAGTCTTCTGAGTTGGCTCTAGGTAATCATCCAACTCTCCTTCCTCGACCATCCTAGCTAGCTACCTTGACAGGGTATAACAATTGTTAGTGGTATGCCCTCTAGTCTGATGAAGGTCACACATTTATTCGTTCCAAAGCTAAGTGGCCTATCGAATACCTCAGGGAATCTTCACTTGCCAACCACTTTCAGGTCCTTCAAAAGTACCCTTTTTGATACAATAAACTTCGTGCAGTTGGTCCTCCCTCTGCACGCCATTCACATTCCTTCTTTATTCGATGTTCGGTGTAAGGCACATTCCGTTGTTCGTCCTTTCTGAACACTACTCGCCCTCCATCTTTCCTCGGGTTACCTTCTCCAAGATGATGGCTGCATTTGATCAGAGGGCATCTCTCCTTTACCTATGTTTTCTTCAAGACTTCTTCTGCTTCAATATAAGTGGTAGCTCTCCTCCACACCTCAACCACAGTCTCCGCTTTATCATGAAGGAGGGATTCACTGAAAGGATTAGCGCATAACCTTTTCACAAACGCCTTTTGTGAGTTAATCTTAATTATGATATCATAGAAATGACTAAGGTAGTTCCTTAGTGTCTCACCTTCTTGCTGATGCAAATCAAATAAGTCTACCAACTTGGGCGTTTTATCTAATTAGCGAAAAATTGTTGAAGGAATAGCTACAAAAAAGTATTGAATGACTCAATAGTGGCATATAGGATTCCACTAAACCATTGGAATGTTGTCCTAGTGAAAGTGCCCAAAAAAATCTTACACTGAACCGCATCGGATCTTTTCGAGATGATCATTTGGGCTCTGAAGAGTTTGAGATGGGCTTTCAGATCACCCACTGTCAAATATGGAGCCATTTCCAGCACCATGCAATGAGGTAGAACTTGTTCCGTCATGATCTCTTGGGTGAAAGGTTGAGGATCTACTGATTGTTTGAGTACTCGCAAGGTTCCCGTTGTTGTATCCACATTTTGTTCTCGCAAAGCTCTTCGTAATTCTTCGTTTTCCCTTTGCAACTTCATGTGAGCTTTTCAAAGCCTCTTCCATTTCGTGTCGTGCCTCGTGCACCTCCTCCCTTAATTGGTCCTGCTCGAGTTGGGCCTCCTGTCTCTGTTGTTCTCTCTTAGCCCTTAATTCTTCTACCTACTTTCTAATCTTCTCGTTGCTACATTGTAATTCGCTCATCGTTTCAAGAATTTGCTGGAGGGTCGATACATCACCATTCCATCCATTGGATGTAGGCTTTCTTTGGTTTCTCATTCTTTCTAGGAATAAGTTTTTTCTCAAAATTTATAGTATACGATTTTTCAATATGGAGGCAGGAAAGTTTGACCTAGCTCCACAATGGATGTCAATTTGTTCTAACGGCTGAGGTTTTTGATTGCTCTTAGTTAGCCCAAATCTGAGTTACTCTATCTTTTCATCAATTTCTTATTTATAACTTTCTTTTAAACCATATTCAGGGCTAGAATTTTAAGCAATTATTATTTCAACAAACACCAGTGAATCATATATTAACTGATATTATTTCTCAAATATTCAGGTGTTAATTGTTGAGGATATGAATTTCGAGATAAAAATGGATATTTTATCAATTGTACTTACTTAGGAGCTTGGTTGTTCGTAGTTCAAAATCATAAGATCCACCCGTTTATATGACAATATTAATGTTGACCATTAAGCCCAAAGAGCACAATCTACTGTTGGATAAGTAAATTATTATTTATACCCTTCATTTTACTATACACACCCTATCCAGGCTAGAAGGGAACAAAAGGTAAAAAAAATAATTTTGAATTATATAATCTAAAATTAATTTTTTCATTTGTACAACATAAAATACCTAAGTTTTTAATTTTGAATTCTAGAATCAAATGCTTTTTTGATTCAAAATCTTTCCAATGGAACTTTATGAAGGAATATTTTTAACATTCTTGAAAGTGTAGAAAGAAAACATTTAGGTGCAGGAAGCCCTTGCCGAGATCAGTTACATATTCACTGCAATAGTATTGACTACACTGTTCATAATTGCATTAAATTCAAATCCTATAGGAAGGCATTTGTAAGAGTTTATTGGAAAATTATTTAGGGTTATTAAACCAATTCTTATAAGCTTCCTTTAAACTTATTTTATTTAAGTGTTGTATTGAATTTATGATATTTAGGAGTGACGTTTTCTGCTACGATTTTCTTATATGGCAATCAATATGGTTTTCTTTTTCCTCAGTTTCCAATTTAAAGACTCATGGCGCGAACTTCCGTATAGCTGTCCTGCAGTGCCGAGTTACAACTACTCCACGAAGCAGCACACAGGGTTTTTGCTCAGAAATTCGTTCAACGAATAGAAGTTTAAGTGTGGTACCACTCTTTTTCCACAGTTTAGTGTAGTAGTGTTATCAGCTATTCAGCTGCCCGCTTAGAGAAAGGAAAATACACTTTTAAACCCAAGATATGACTCTATTTCCTTTTGACCTGTGGTTTCCATAGAACAGCACTGTCTTCTTATTTCACTTGGGCTAGACTGCTCTTCTATAAATTCTTTAGAATTGCAACGATGCTTCTTACTACTCACTGCAAAGCTTCCGGGATCTGAGTCCTCTAACAACCGCTTTTTCTCCTTTAACATTGAAAAACTAACTGTTAGGATATAAACGGAGGATATGAAAGAAAACTGCTTTGAAATACTATAAATATTCAGATCTCCATCAAGACCACCGAAACTTTCAATTCTTTTCACATTTAGAACCAACCTGCATAGTGGATGAATATACTTCAGCAGCAGTTTTCACATATGAAGTGAGCATGTTATCGTTGGCAATGTCCAAGGAGTTTGTCTCTCTTGCCACACCAAAAGCAGCGGTCAAGGAACTGGAATTATTCTTTGAGAATAACTCTGTTTTATGGATTACTGATTCCAAATAGTCAAGCTTATTATTCAGTGCAAACTCCTCGGATTTTCTCCGTATATGGTCAAAAACAGTTTCTTCAGTGGATTTTCCATGAGTTCTTGCTTCAGGTTCAGGGAGGAAAAAATCTTTAGCGATAAAAAGAAACAATGATAACATGATATCGAAAGCGTGAAACCTACTCGCTGAATCAAATGACACGTGCTACAAGGTGTACCTGTATCAACTATATTTGAGCTTCCAGTTGTATAATGATCGTTTAAAGTCAGATGAAGTTTGATCCCATCCAGTTCTGCCTTTTTGAGCTCAACAGGCAAATTGGCACCATTAGGTTGAGGAACTTCAAGCCCTTCTTCATCATCCAGAACAACTATCTCGTGATGATGATCATGCCTCTTCACACGGGCGTTATCTTTTGAAAGAAAGACCTCTAGTGATGGACAGCGAATGTTATCAAATGCAGATAGAAGAGAAAAGCTTTTGGCTTTCTGACGAATGTGGTCAAATACTGTTTTCTCCGTGATCATTTTGCATTTGTCCTCTTCAACCCCAAGAGCATGCCCATCTTCCTCTACAAGAAAAATGATCATTACAATGGCCAAAGCCCACTGTAAAGCAGAATAAAGATGAAAGAATGTTTTCCAAAATCATAAAGGTCAATATAGTCATCTCTGGAGTTGTACCTTCATCTAAACTTCCATCCAAGAGGTCGAAACTCGGACTGCAACAGAACACAACTTTAGGTCTGAAGAATATATTAACAAGAAGAACATAAACAACTATATCATGCATTTCAAGGGAAAATGACTAACATGGAATCCTTGTCCACGCTCAATGTGCATAGTTCTTTCGTCGGTAAATGAGGTACAGTTATGTTGTCATCTTCTATAACATATATCTCTTCAGCTGGAGGACAAGAAGCCTGCTTCCTGTTTCTTTTCAAAAGCACAATTGAATTGCTCTCTCTCATTAAGGAAAGCTTTTGGTGGACATCAATACCAACTGAACAGACAAAACTGATGTATTGAGTGATAACTGCACAATTTAGACAAATTATGCTGGAGAAGATATAATTTAGATTTCTATTGACCACATCTTACTGTATTCCTCGAATATAAAATCAGCTTTGATAGTTTGCTTCTCTTGCACAAGAATTGTTGCACAGTATGGGCTGTAACATGAAAAAAGAAATTTATCTCAGCCTAAAATTTGTGTGACCGTAAGAGTTGTGTAACTTTATTCATTTGCATAAGCAACTCGAGCTACATTTGTAATATATTTAAAGCTAAACTGTTATTATCCAGTCGATAAGATATCATAAATTACTACAAAGTTTCATGCAAAAATACTTTCAAGCCTTTTCACAATTACAATGGCCAATATGTTAACCTTTTTTATGTACAGTGATATTTTGTTTAAACATTGCTCTCAAAATCCTCCAAATTAAAAATCTTTGCATTCTTGTAGTCTTTAATGCTCTACAATATTGTTTTAAGTTTTTACTAAAAAAATAAAGACAAGGTTTTAATCATATACCTGGGGAACTGATCAACCCTGCGGTAACGATTTGGGGAACATTAAACCTTGATCAGATGAGGAAAGAAAAATTCGCACACTTAGTTTGCCATAATACCAACGAGTCAATATCGTGAACAACTTTTTTTTTTAGGATTCTTTAATTCTTGTACACTATCAAGTCACAAAACTGAATTAGTAAGTCATCACCTTATCTTTTCATGAAAGAGAATAGTGTTGTCCTCTGAACCAATGATCTGTGGGAAAGAAATTTGTGCAACTTATTTTAATTGTCATATGCAAGAAATTCTCCTTAGAAGACATTCAGATAACACACCAGATCAGCATAATGTCCTTTAACTGAATGGCCTGACTGTGATATCCTAGCCAATGTCACTACTATCTTGGACTTTCCTTCTATATGGTTTTCAATTTCTGCAAGCTTCACATCCACTTTTGGAGGCAGAGAGAATAGAGAATCTTTAATATGGTTACCAAATGGGTATTTTCGACCAGTCACTAGCTCTATTCTCCTAGGATCAGCTTCAGCAAGTGCCTCAAACGATTTAACTCCCATTGAATGCAGTGCCTAGAAAGAACATCAAAATAAGAATATTTTCCAACTGGTTGCTAGTACATATGTACTATTAACTATTATGCGTTAATGCGTCAATCAATATTACCTTTGCTGTAACGATCCCAATTCCAGGTAACTGTTTCAGAAGGTATGGACTGTCATCCCAAAGTTTATGGTCGAGTGATTTGGCTAGAAGTGCTGAATGCACAGCTCCTTTGTAATTCCTTTTATAAACAAAGTACTCTTTCATGCATTTTGCAATTCTAAATCCATTTGAGCATATAGAATTCATGTCCTGTAGCATCAAGTTTACTCAACCACTAATGATTTTAGAATGTTGATCAACAAAAATACTTATGTTACAATGCAACACCTGAATCAAAGATAGGTCATGAACTGAAGGATCACCAGTTAAGCAGTCATTTGCTAAAATAAATATCTTTTCTTCTCTTGTTTGAATGCGCTTTTTCTTTTTCCCTTTATCTCCAAGAATGTGAAAGCGCAGCCGTCCATCTTTATCAGCATTGATCTCATTTAAGAGCTTCTTCTCATTGCGTCTAAGCTGTATCCCTTCATTTTTACAGTGCAGAATTGTCAAGTTTTAATATCAAGGCATTATTTATTAATTTCTTTTTATGAATATAACCGCACATGCAATTTCTTCTGCACTGCACACAACATGAAGTGCGTCTTCCAAACTGAAATTTTCAGGAGTCCGCATTATCTGTTTCATGGTGTCAAATCTCAAATAGTACTTTGTCATTAACCTTCCAGGATCTAAGGCAGGAAAAGAAAGACATCAGCAGTCAATTTGGATTATAATATTTTATCATTACATAAGGAATATGCATTATACTTAAAATATATTTATACCTAATGGTCGCAAGAGGAAACCATCTTCATCAATCCAGACCATTTGACATTGTGATAACTCGTTAACTTTATGCATGCAAATATCTGAGAGAAAATAGCTTCAATAATTTATAGAGGAGATAAATGGAGGGGGGAATGATGACAACTGTACCTTGTACATGCTTCTCTAAACTATCGCCCGAAATTCCTTTCTTAATTGCATAGTTCATAGGATTCTGCTTGTGCATAAAAGTTTTTATCCGATGGACAGCAAACTAATGAACTAAATTATAGCCATGTGGAGTTACTTACCCTTTTCATTCTAACATACAAGTAGGAGAATTTAAGCCATTCAATTGCTTTTGTAATATCAGATACTGTCAGTTGAACTATTTCCGCCAGTAAATGCTCCGTCAAACATGAGAGTAATCTATAGTAAGCAAACGTTAATTAGCTGAGTGTGGTGAATACACAACTTTACAGACCATGAACAATAGTCAAAGGCATCATATCTATGCAGCAATTTTGAAATAGATGGTCTTACTGCGATTCCACCACTTCACACCCATTTAAGAGATTCTCATACAAATGAACCTGTCGTATGACATTATGTAAGAGCAAATAAGAACACCTGTTGTGCAATAGTAAAGCTCGTGATCAAAATCAAAGAACTTTGTGAGTATAGGAACAAATAAGAAAGAAAAATGAGTTGGAAATATATATGTAAGTAGCATATTTCACCGTTTCTCTCCTTGTCATGATTATAACCATGCCTGTATCATCAAATGGGGGTCGGCCTGCCCTTCCACACATCTGTACCATAAAATGGTTTTTCCTCAAATGATATACATAACATGAAACAATTAGCCACTAGTTGTGGATTAGCTCAATTGCTGATTTATATCTTCCGCATTGATTCCCCCATATTTTCTCGACAATATTTACTTGAAAAAAAATTACATATTATAACTCCAAATTAGTCATGTATTAAGCAAAGTTTCATTGTACAGCTATAGGTAAAGTTTCCTTGTGTAACGTTAAAAGATCCTTATTAGATGAGACTCTCACAATGATGAGAAACATTAACTCAAATTATATGGTACCACAACTTCAGCTCTAAACCCTAAATTCTCTTGTATAGCCACAGAAATTATTCTTGTACAATGTTAAAGATTCTTATTAAATCGGGTTCTCACAACAATGAGAGACATTCAATCAATGGATATGGTATCACAGCTTTAGCTCTACAATCTAAATCTCTTGTCCTGCTGTAGAAGCTTTTGCTTTTGCACTTTCAACCCAAATTTTTCTTGGGTTATTACTTAGTGTTCAAATTCTTGAAATCTTGTTTGGTTGGAATTTGTCCCTCTCAGTTGATCATGTTTGAAGAAAATTCATTTGTATGATTCAAAAGGAAGAATTATTTTAGTTAGGAATTTCAATTCAAAATGTTTGTGAATGGCAAGAAATTGTAAGGGCATTATATTCTTCACTTCGGTGCTTCAAACTGAACATTCCATCTTTACCTATACAATCCTTTACAATAAAAGTTGTTATAAAACCTATGTTAGGAAGACTTTCGATACAAGGAATCCACAAACTAGGATCCATCAAGCTAATCACCAAGATAAACCATCGACTTTGACACTAGTTGTTAGGTTCTTTGAAGGAAGACATCAAGGAGGTTCATTACTAACGAGGCATGAGCAAACCCATATAAGAGACCAAGAGAACACTTTCAACCCAAAGTCGTTCTCCATATATATTATTTATCTTGCTTATTTTTATCTAAAGTGAAACTTCCAACTCACAATTCTAACAATCCCTGGAATAATGAGAAGGAATAAAATAATATTTTATTAATTACCATCATGCTAATTACATTCTCAACTCCACTATTTGTAACAATCATATTCTCTCAAAAGAAAATAAAATCTCTTGGAATGTCTATATTATAGGGATATTTTCCTAATTACTACAAAGATACTAGGATATTTTTATCCTAATAATCCCCTATTTACAACACTCACCCTCAACATAGTAAATAAATATCCATCATTCCCAACTTGCCTACTCAGAAAGTCTCTTAGTGGAGATGTCTAGAATTATTGTTGAAACATGAGTTGTACCTATCAAATTTTTTTGTCAAGATTATCTTTAATAAAGTGTATGTCAAATTGAATAAATCTAGTGCAATCATATCGTATGGGATTCTACGCAATGCATAACAGACTTGTTATTTCAGTAAAATTGCATAAGGATGTCAATCTTTATTTTAAGATAATCTTATATGATCTACATCAAAAGTCCTTCGCACACACCTCGAATAAGGGCTCAAAATTCAACTATATTTAACTTTTGCACTTAATGGGATTTCCTATTCAGTTTTTTGTTTCTCTAGGTCACCCTACTTTTTTCTATAAACATATGATATCGAGAGGAAGATTTTCTATTAATAAAAGAAATTGCTTAGTTTGTATCAATATATATCCTTAGGGTCAAAGGATCTACTTTCTTGGATAGTAGTGTTACCGATATCGAATAATGGAAAGTATCGAGGAGTCCAAAAAATCCTTTATGAAATTATAACGGGCTATGACGAAAGCATTGCGGTCAAAAGATATACAATATATACATATATATAATTTTAAAAAAATACAAAAATATAATTCTAATACAAAAATAACAAAAGAGACAACCATAACTGATAATAATATTATGTCTAGAAATTCAAATAACAATTACATCAAATCAAAACACCATAAATTTCAATTCAAAACTTAAAATAACAACAAAAAATAATATATGTCTTAAATTTCTAATTATCTAACTCTTCCTCAATCCCAACATAATTATCTTTAGTATTATTCAATAGGGCATATCCCTCTTCCTCTTCCCCATCAGAGAAACTCTTATAAAAGTTAAGTAATTTTTCAAATTCAAAATTAGAACTATCATGCAATACATTCTCCCAATTTGAATCTTCCATTTGCCCCTCCTTGTTCGGGTTAAGTTGCACTTGGCTCTTTCTTAGAACCATGGAAAGATCCAATAATAATACCACCACTTGATGATTGCTTTCTTTTATTGGTTGTTTATCTCCTTGTATAAATTATTGGTTCTCCATCAGTTCATAAATAGTTGAGTGAGATCATCATCAAAGCCCATTTACCCCCTGTTCATTATCATTATCCTCATCTACTTGTCTCACTAACTACTCATTACACCCATCAATGTCATTCAGTACAATAAGATCTATTTCATTCCTAATATTGTATCTTTGAGCAAGTTATTGGTTATACTTTATGTAAACCAAATAATGCAGCCTTTTGTGATCCAACCTGTTCTTGTTTTTTTTAATTAATTTGCATTATGAATAAGTAAAAAGTGAATTAATTTCTTTTTACATTCTACAAAAAAGATAATAATGAAATGAGTCATGTTATGAACAATAATTATTACTTGCCCAAACACGCTCCAATTGTGCTCACACCCCGATGAACTATATGTCGAACTTAAAATCTTGATTGCTGGCTTTTGTAAGTTGGGATTTGCATGCCCATAGTTCTTCCACCGTTGAGTTATAAAAAAAGCAAAGAAAGTAATTTTTAAAGACAAATCTAGTCCCTTCTCTGGATATTTGTGTTGGTGTTAGGACTCACTCTCAGAGAGATTTCCAAACTACAACTAGAAAAATAAATACTCCTTCCTTTCGCAAAAACTAATCATTCAAATACCACTTTATTTCTCCAAGTATCAAGAATTACAAATAAACAAGTTTATCCCACAAAAGGAACACTCCTTTTCTACATTGGAGCTTCTAGTTTACATAGAGTCAAAATTTCACACCCTCTTCCTGATGAAACCATGGCACCATATGAAGGGAAATACATTTCCTTAACAAACTATAATAAAAACAAAAAAATCTCAAACTAATAATAACAAACTAGATGTATCCTTCACAAGTAGCTTTTGGACCCTTCCTTGCCATATGGAATATTTGATATGTTTGAAATACTTCATTTTTTTCCTTCAGAAAGTAAATCCAATTCATTCGAGTTCAATCTTCAATAAATGCATAACCAAGCAGAAACTAGATAAAGACGATATGGGTGACAAACCCTATACATTCAAATGGATCAAAGAAAAAAGGACACTAGTCTTATTCATACACAATGGAAATGAATTGGATGACTCTTAGCTAAAATGCAAGTTTCACAAATGAAGGATCTACAAATAAATCCGGAAACACTTTTAGTTAAAAAAATGAAGGATGGCCTAGTTAGAGATGACAAAGTAAAATATGATCCATCTTGAGATTACTAGGGTGATGCACGTGATGTGCTCAACCTATGTTAATATCCTTCATACAGTCGAATACCCCCACTTAGTACATGTGAAATTATCTCCTTCTTGATAATATTTTGAAGAAGACAAAATGATAGATACATAAGTACATACAATTCAAGTCTTTAATGACTTGGCTCATATATAGAAACTTACGAGACAGGGAGGGGAAAATTTTTGCTAGGATTAGCTTTGTTACTATCTTATAAAGTAGGTTCAAGCTTAACTTAACCGTATAAAATTGAGTAGTAAGGTAAAGTTTACACCTCACTCATTTACACTATGATGTGGCCATATCTCTAGATGTTGTGAGATCTTGAACAATTATCATAATGTATCTTGAGAAGAAGCTAACCTGCAATATAGTGGAGCGATCATATTCCATATAGAGACCTTTTTCCTTGTTGCTGTCCATAATATTTCAATAGATCAACTTGTAAAAACATTTTTCAATATGCTACAATGAAATGCATACAAAAAAATATAAGACATACAAGTGCTGTGTTGATTTAATAATCACTGTATGTGCTGGAAGATTGATTCCATGGGCTAGCGTATTTGTAGTGCAAAGTACTTGAATATCACCCTTGAGAAAAAGGCCTTCTACAATATTGCGATCTTTGAGGCAAAGCCCACCATTGTGATAACCAACTGTTGGAAAACCATTTTCCAAAAGTCATAATCAACCAATTTGAAGTTCTATCACGTGCATGGCATTGTACTCAATTTCAATAAAAATTATAGTTTAGCCAAAGCCCAGAACAATAAATAGATTCCTTTCATACCACCGTAAAGAATGTATGACTGCATTTGCTTGTCACTGCATGTTAGAGAAGCCTCCCTCAGCCGATCTTGTTGTTCTCTGTTCTTAATGAATGGATTTGATTGACCAAAAGTCATTACTATTTGAGAGAGTCGCTGGGCAGCTTCTTGTGCTGCTTTTCTTGTTGAACAAAATACAAGAGCAGATTTTCCTCTCGAGTATTGCATGAGAATATCTGAAATCATTTGTACATATAGACTGAAAATAGTTCTCCTTGCGTAGAAATGTCAAAAGCAGTGAAAAGCTACAAGGTATAAAACTGTGGATTGGCAGGATGACTTATCTTTACTTACCAAAAATATAATTTTGAAGGCGCTGCATGGTAGTAGAGATGTATAACGCAATAAAAATAAGTTTGATTAGTAAAATAGGTTATTTAAAAGTAGCAGCTCCTGGAGCAAAATCAAGATTGATACTCTCTAAACTTTGTCAACTTCAAACCAACCTTCTCGAAGAGGAAGTCATTCTTGGCGGGGGCGTAGCCTATATAAGCATGGTAGTAGAACGGTATTAAAACATCTTTATATCACCGCCAGAGTAAAGACCATGACATTGACTAATATTCAACAAAAAATCACAAATTCAAATTAATAATCTTTGTTGCTTCCATCCCCTTTTTTTCTGACGATTCAACTTGGACGTATAGATTTTGTAGTGGGATGCAAAGAAATGGAATGATAGTTGATCAGAAACTAAATTAACGATGGTAGAGTTCTATTATATTTGCGTACCAAAAACCTTGGTTGTCAGCTTTACCGGCCTCATTTCTTCTCCAAATCTGTGAACATTCAGAAAAGCAAAGCAAAATTGGTCTCAATGTTGACTTTCAGTATCATAGGACAAAATCCTCTGATGGATGTTTAGGTGGAAAACTACCTTTTAATCCCTTGGTCAGGAACCTCAAGCCACTTTGCTGCAGTAGTTATTGCATAAAATTCTTCCCATGGTTGTTAACATGTTATTTTATTTTTCACAACTTTGTAACAACATCAATTAATAAAAATTACCTAGATCCTCAATATTTGGAATTGTGGCAGACACAGCTAGGAAGCGGACCTGAGCGAGAGGATTTGATTTCAATTTTGGATTGCTAGCAATGATTTTTATTCTACTAACAATTGCTTCAAGGGCAGCCCCACGTGGATCATTCAATAGATGAACTTCATCGATTAGTAAAAGTGCAATGTCACTGAAAAAGCTCAAGCCACCACTTTCTATACCGTATCGTGACACTGCATCAAATTTCTATTCATTGGAAAAATAAATCAAGTTCAGCTATCTCCCATAGTGTCAATAAATCAGTCAGCCTATTTCTTGTGCTTGTGTACACGGCCAAGGAGAAGACCATCAAAGGTAGTACATTTTAGGAACACAAAAAGGAATGCTCATTTATCACACATAAATGTCTAAGTGTAGTTTAATTTCTTATTGAAAAATATATGCTTCTGGAGGCTAAGGGGATCGGGGAATATATGCATACATAAACTTAATCATTCATTATAAAGTTAAAATATATCCATTTTTCGGATGAATATAAAATATATCTATTTAATAATTTAAATTAGAAAAAATTACGGAAAAGAGTAACAAGTGGTCCTGATCTGCTTATGTTCTTCCATTTGCATACTGACCTCAGGAGTTGTGAGGATAATATCAGCTTCTACTATATTCCTTGGAGTGTAAGATTCATTGTCACCTGTCAGCTCCAGGCAATTTATTCCCCATGGCCCAAACTTTTTATTCCAATCACGGAGCTTCTCCTGCACTAAAGCCTTGGATGGGGCTATATAGATCTTGACACGAAGAGTAAAGATGATTAAGTGGTTACCGTTCATAACGGAAATACTCATCAAAATGTGCTTCATATGATTCACAGTGTACTAAAGCTTACGCTGTTGTTTATCTGCCTTTGTAGCAAAAAGTTACTGGGCTTATAAGATTAATACAAGGATTAAAACAACTTGAATATAGGCTTTTTCTTTCAGGAAAGGACTTACTGTTTTAAGAGATCCCTTTACATGTACGAATATTCCCTCCGCAGATATGAACCTGGAGAGTAGCCTCAAAATACAAAGCTCAAAGAGTACAGTTTTACCGCTCCCAGTTGGTGCAGAGATGACCATGTTTACATCCGAGTAGAAACAGATAGGAAAGCATTCACTCTGAAGCGAATTAAAATATCTGCATGCCATATAGAGAAAATCAAATGTTGAAAGGAAAAACACCAACTCTTATTTTATATTTCTATGATAAGTGATAGATGACTTTCATCTCTTATTCAAGACATTGGGAAATGCGACACGGACTAAAGCCTTAGGCCTATTTGCATCAAGGAACAGAGGGCGAGGAAAATGAAAGAGCGAGCTTGTTTGGGTTCCATGATGTGCACAAAAAATCCAGTTATCGAGAAAAAAAGATGTCAACTCAATTTTTGCCCTTTTGAAACAAGAAAGATGATATATTTAATTATCAATTATTGTATGATAGATCATTTCGTAATATTTATTTTTCATAAGTTCTAAGTATACTATTAATATTTATTTATATTTATATTGTATAAATATTTACATTATATAAC
>Ga0123340_1001152_pt1 | contig 21191 bp, 6 predicted proteins | sample SirMexnodulemix_FD_89961 | JGI IMG/M metagenome (GOLD analysis project Ga0123340, IMG submission 89961) | Root nodule microbial communities of legume samples collected from Mexico - Siratro Mexico nodule mix | ecosystem: Host-associated > Plants > Roots > Nodule | place: Mexico: Nepantla... | reverse complement strand
TGAACAATTCTGGTTCAGGTTGGTTCCAACAGATTCTTCATGAGGCAGTCTTCATCAGCTTCACATGCTAAGCCTTGGTGCTCACAATATTGACTTCATCAAATCACATGCTTAGCCTTGGTGCTAACAGCTACTACTACTGCTGAACTAGTTTGTGTCTTGGTTAAGTTCTATTTCAAATGTTGTAATGATGTATTGTTGTTCTGTGTTGAATTGGAGAATTCATGTATAATCATGTTTTGACAGCAAATATGAATGAAGGTATTTGGTTTTATGTGTTACAAGTTCTATGTCACACTATTGCTTTCACTAGTTTCTTTTATGCAGTTGCAGATCTTAAACCACTCACACACTAGATTGTCTTCATCAAATAGGGGGAGATTGTTAGTATTCTCACAATACTAAAGGATTTGATAAAGTCAAGCAAGCCAAAGCAAGCAAGAAGATGAAAGTGTGTCTTAGGCTTTGTCTTAGTACGAGTGAGTGTGATTGGTTGTGAAAGAGAACCTATGCACATCTGAGGAGAAATTCACTAGCACATCGTCTAAAATGATTAAATCAAACCATAAAAAGAAAGGTATAACTTTGGTTAAAAATAGTTTTGGAAAATAAGGTATTGGACGAGTATAAGCTGATTTCAGGTTTAGCTGAATCAATTTATTCGGGCCTGGACAGAACTGAATTAATTGTTTTTTAAAATCTGGTTTGGGTTCTTCTCTTATAAATACAATGGGTTTTTCTAATGCGAAATATACAGATACATACAGACACATATACGAAACAAGAATCTTTCTTTGAGCATCAATTGTGAAAACCACGTGAGAAAATCATTTTGATCTTTTTGAAAGGGGCTTTTACTTGAAGAATGAATTATGACCAAAGTAGTATGCTACTGGATTTCTTCAAGATTGTGTACAGGCCTTTCTTTCTGCGCTAATCAGGGAGTTATTCTCAACCTTTCTTGAAACTGATTAATTCAAGATTTGTGTTGTATTTATTGTAATTCTGTGAAATTTGTGAACAATTGTATTGGTTTTGGGCTATAGGAGTTAGCCTTGTGTTTCTGCTGAATTGATTGGGAGTTGCGGGGAGTAGTTGATCATTTCAGTAGGTTTCTTGATTCTTACAGGGAGTTGGAATTGGTTGATTGATTGTATGTGAACAATTAATTGTTTTAGTGGAACTTTCTTTGCAAGTGGTGCAAAGAAGACTAGACGTAGCCCTTGAGGAAGGGTGAACCAGTATAAAATTGATTGTGTCTCTTCTTCTTAACCCTTCTCTCACAATCTTGATCTGTTCTTGCGTTGTCTATTGTAATTAATTGGAAATTGATTTAGTTCTGGTTAAGTAACTAAAAATTTTAATAATCTGCAATATTTCAAATTTGTTTTTAATTCTAAATAAATCTTATTTGGAAGTTGTTTTGTACTGGTTGATATCTTGTTTCTACATACTTGAAGTTTTATTATTGTAGTGTGGTTCTCGATATTCTCACTACACGAAGTGCATTTTGTTCTTGTGCTGATCATTTGAACTAATTGATTATTGATTTTTGATCTTGTTAATCTGCTGCAATTTGTATTTTTTGTAGTACATGTATCTGTGTTTAATTCAATTCTGAAATTAGTGTGTTGATCTTGTTTTGTGGTAGTAATTGTGTCTTAAAATTAGATTTTACCTTGATAGATATTCTCATTTGATTTTACTGTGTAAAGCTACAAGTTCTTCTTTGATTTTCGTAAATCAATATTAGTATTTGAATTCTGATTTGTGATAATATCTTTGGTGTGCTATTAGTGATTGTGAATCTTTGTAATTGATTGCTTTTATCTTGAGCCATTGTAGAACTGTCATTTTGGTGTATTGCATCAGACTTGGTGATCTTGTATAAATTGTCTTCTCTGTCAGAAGAAGAAATCAATTCATTTGTACTTGAAGTCAATTTATTTTTGTTGCTCCTTATATTCTTGATTACTGAGTTTCACTAAAGATTTTCTAATTGCAAAAACTGTTTTCAGAGAGTTAAATTGCAAAAATATTTCAATGTTTAATTCACCCCGTCTCTTGAACTCAGCCAAATACATTTTCAATGATGAAATGGAACATATGATGTCATGTATTTTTGGAAACGAAAATAGTTCAACTGTTCCACAATCATCGGCTTCCACTCATATTCCTTGCCATGACTGGGTAACAATCTTTGGATTAAATCTTAATGAATTATATTTTTAAGTTGATATTGTATTACATTTTTCAACACTGATAGGCTGGATCACTTCCAATATGTACATAAATAAAGGTCTGAATACGTTGAATATATGTTAATTAATTAACATTATGCTTAAATATTCTTTAGGAATTCATAATAAGTAGTCATTTTGCACTATACTATTGTAACCAACTTATATTTGTTTCACCATTTGTTTCTGCTATTTCAACGTTCTTGTTCTCTTTTATTGGACCTAAATCTTGTGGAAAGAGTTGTGATTGTGATAATAATTGAAAAGCCTTTTTTATGTCAATGTCATGTTAAAATTTAAGCTCACAAACTTTGCAAGAAATCAATTTTGGTTCTGATGGTTGAGAATTACACAACTTTGATTCGAGGTATTTTATTTATTATGTATATGTTTAAGTTTAGAATCAACTTGATGATGACAATGAAGTTTTGATTTTGGGTATGTTTTGGTTATGATTGTTCATAATTTCATAGTTTTGATTCTGGATCTTTTATTACTTTTATGTATTTGTTCAATTTTAGAATCAACTTGATGATGAGGATGAAGTTTTGAGTTTAGGTCTTTTATTTGTTTTATTTATATGTTTAATTTCAGGATCAACTTGATGATGATGATGAAATATGACTGCAGTTAATTGCTTTAACAGATTGGGAAGGAGGATGATGTCATATTGGAGATGAGAAGAAAATAGATGAAAGAACTTTGAAATTTTCTTTGAATGGTGCTATTAATTATTTTGAATTCTAGTTAAGAAAGAATGTTTTATGTATGTAACTAAACAAAATCAAACTGCATTTTGAAATATATGTTTCTTACTATCCTTATTTTGTTTTTAGTCATATAATTATTTATTCAATTAGTATGTTTATATTGTTTATTTGAAAATATTATATTTATATCCTCCTACTATTAAAATATTATAAATAAATAAATAATTAAAATTTAAAACTAATTATAAATTTGAAATAAATTAATTTGAATAGTTAAACAATATAAACAAATGAATGATTGAACTTTAAAAGCTATTATAAATGTAAAATAAATATACAATTTGAATAGTTAAGCAAAGCGAACAAATAAGTAGATATGGTTTAAATAATAAACAACAGGTAAATGAACGTGACATAAATAATAGACAATAGATAAATAAACGTTGCCTAAACAATAGACAATAGATAAATAAATGTGACTTAAACTATAGACAATAGATAAATAAATGTGGCCTAAACAATAGGAAAAGTGTGGTCTAAACAATAGGCAACAATTAAATAAGGATGGTCTAAATAACAGATAGCAGGTAAATAAGTATGACCTAAACAATAGACAACATTTTATAAAACGTTGTCTAAACAATATGCAACATCTCAAAAAGTGTAGCCTCGGTAAAAGTGTTGCCTAAAAGTTGTTTGAAAAGCGTTGCCTAATGTAGTATTATAGACAACGATTTTACAAAAAATATTGCCTTAGAGAAAAAATCGTTGCCTATAGTCTACGGCAGCAGACACATACTCTATAGCTGAAAAAGCGTTGCCAAAGTGTTGACTAAGATTTAGGCAACAGTTTTTTAACTTAAGACAACCCTTTTAAACTGTTTTCTAAAGCCAAAATTAATATAGTGACAATTTCAACTATAATACCAATACCAATCTAGTTACAAGATAGAACAGTAAGATGAAAATTTAATATATTGACACGTTCAAAAGATAAAATTAAAAGTTTTCTATTGATATCATTAATCTATTAGAAATTTCCAATAAGACTAATGACCAACGTAATCAAATATATCTTTAGAAGAATAGATTTTTTTTTTCATCTTGGTTTTAGAAGGTGTTTAACATAAGCCTAGATTTTAGGTTTTTATTTTAATATTTGAAGTTAAAAATGTTTACTATTTTTTTTTTATGTTTAGTTTGCTTTCTTAAAATTATTCTTGGAAACAATATTTTTCAAGAGTGTTTCTTTTGCTATGTTTTACACCAATCTATTCTTACAAGTAGAGAAGCAAATCTTAACGATTATCACTCGGAAAATTCTAAAAATTATATATGTTAAAGAATTTTATATTCATTGTCTAATAATGTGTGCAAAAAACACCTTTCAATTATTTTAAATTATTATAAACACGTAAAACCTTTACAATTCAGGTAAGTCATTATTAATTTAAATTAATTATTTCAAATGCAAAGTATAGTTGTATACCTTATAAATATCTAGAAGTATCTTACAACTTTTATTTCAATTAATCACACTTAAATTAATGTTTTATTTGGTTTCTAATATTTTTAAAATAAAAATCAAATTTTATTCTTATCATTGAGAGTCTCATTTAATATTAAGACAGAGTCTTATTTAATATCAAGATCTTAAATTTTGTATCGTGTTAATATATTTTAATGAAAATGTTTTATAAGATTCAGTCTTAAATTTATAACATTGGTATGGTATTATGATGATGTCTTTAGTAAATCTTCAATTTTATTCTGAGTTTATTTGTATTGGAAATCTTTTATTTATCATTATTAATGAAAAATACCTACATTGGAAGTGAAGCATATAACAAGAAGAAAAATGTGTATGTTATCTTCTTTTTGAGATTTTTTATTGTTAAAGACAATCTAGAACAAAATACAATTAGCCTATTTTGAGAATTTTCTGTTAAAAATTTCCACTTTGGTCTCTATAGAAGGTGTTGTGTTCCAAATTAGATTAGAGCTCAAACTAATTTGCTTGATATGCTTTAGAAGAATAATTATAATGAGTATCCAAAAACTCTCTTGTTCTTGTTCTCCCACCTTTACTTTTGAGTACAAAATCCTTTTCTGTATTTTGAAGCACATCTAACCACCATTGCCAGAAACCTCTTCAAGGTGTAATGCTTTAGCTTTGTGTGAAGAGCATTAACATGCTTGTAATCAGAGTGTTAGAAATTACAATGTTTTCTACCGACACAAACATGCTGCCAAACAAGCACATTAAAAAGGAATAATATATTACTAGCAATCACAACTTCCAACAATCATAGATTTCTAACCATGACCAAATCTAAAATGAAAACTAAAAATAAGAGTTATTTTTAGTTTAGTGTTTACACACATTGGTTTGTGTGTGTTTGTTTATATATTGGCTTCAAGTATAGTTATGGGATAGAAAAGGAAAAAAATGCATTAGATCCTTATAAAGTGCTTACTACCAAGTTACATCTTCAAGAAGCATCTAATCTCCTTCATTATCGTCCTCAACAATAGTATATTCTCCACTTTAAACCAATAAACTTGTATGAGCTTTCTCTTTCCCGTTCTCTTCTTCCTTGTTTTGAATTTCACAAGCACAAGAATCTTTTTGGCTAGAACAACAATGAGAAGAGGTAATATGAGATAATTTCATTTGTGCAACAAGTTTCATTATCACAAAATAATGAAAAAAATATGAGACTTAATTGGTATAAGAGACCACTTAGAAACTTAATTTAAAAAAAAAAAAAAAACTTGTAAACGATTGATAAAAGTTAATGTCTATTCGATTGTGGTTATGAAGATTTAGATTTAGGCTTTGGTTAGATTAGCATCTTGTAAGATCTTTTTTGCTTCACATACAAATTTATTTTTCATGGAAAAGCAAAATTAGAAAGCTTCCAACCAAGTTAGTTGAGATAAAAAAATTTATCCAAATGAACTCTTTTCCTTAAGAGTTAAATTGTTGAATTATCATAGTCAAGAGAACCACAAACTTTTCTTTAAATTCAATAACATATTTACTAGTTGGTCAAAAGATGTAGCTAACATAAAAGTAATGATTTACTTTCACTCTCAAAAAGAAATCTCCATATTCAAACAAAATGTGTCGACAACAAATGTGATTAAATTGACCACATGAACACAATTATACAACTAAAAGGCCAAGAGTGATACCTGCAAGGAGATCTATAAAGAGCTCATCAACAATATTAACAATAGAGGAAAGTTTTCATAAATCTCATAAGCATTGATGTCAAATTTTCCACGGACACCATCCATATTAATCTTCACAAACAAGACTTTGTCATAGTTATGAGTAGATTTTTTGCTAGCAATGTAGTCCAGAACAACACATGTTGACATTGCTAGGCCCAGTAGGCAACTTAGAAGAGCTTTCACTCACAATGATCTTCCTAAAGGAAGGAATCAGAGGCTAATCGATTACAGGACCTGAAGGAGTTATGCTTTTAGTGGGCTCATACACAAAAAAAGTTAACCATGAACAATTAAAAGTCAGAAACATTATAGTATCATCACAAATAATAAAGCAGTTGTTAAATTTCTAGTCTAAGTGCTTCTAATTATTCTATAAAACAGACTAAAATCTTTTTTAATTAGAATTTTTTGTTAGAATCTATGATTGTGTTAACCTTAGGAATATTTGGTATTAGTTTAAATCTTGGTTTTTTTTAAGCATAATCTCCATGAACAAAACTATGCAATAGAGTATTGTTCTCCAGATGAGTGTTTTCATCATGTGATAGAATCCAAAAGAAAACAAGGAACTTCCAACCATCTAGTTCATAATAAAATATATATTAAGCAATATAAATCTCTAACTATGATGGATAAGCAATAACAAGATGGTTATAATATAACATGGAATTCTTGCAAAAATTAACTTTTACAAAAAAATATAAGTGTTTGTTAGTGAAAAGTCTAAACACTCATTATTTTTTTATTAAGTACTTAAATATAGCAAAGCATAAAATATGGTCATACATTTTCTGTAAAATGATTGTTTCGTTCGTACAACAGGTCATGAATGACATAAGTGTTTCATCTATTAAAGGATACAACATTGTTCAGTCTTATTTTTACGTCTAATAAGGCATCAATACACTCAGAGGATACACACATAGTTTAAGTTAACTTCGTACTTCTCAAATATCTATGCACTTATTCTATGTTGCAGTAAATGTCTGTTGCTTTCTTTTGCCAAAGAGATTCATGCAAACACAAGTCATATCAAGTGATCTCTTGAATAGAGAAAACTAAAGTTGTTTTCTTCAACAACAACCTGACGTAAGCGTTATTCAACTTTGGCCTAGTTATCTGCTCAGTATGGTGTACACTTTTAGCATAGTTTGATATAAAAGGCTATGCTATATGAGGAGATAAGTACTACCGGCTATCCATGATGTTGCACAAAAAGGAAAGAACATTTAAAGCTGCATGGAACACATTTAATGCATCAAGCTCATTAGATGTATAAAGGATATACAAGTGAGTTGAAGCTACTTAACAATGAGAAATAGATTTGCAACTACTACCTTTGTTCAGTGCTTATATAAAAGTAACTATCAAGAAGAAGATTGTAGGAAAAGAGGTTGCATTGCGCTAAAATGTTACTTAGATTTTTCGTGCCTCACAAAGCTTCATGGAGGACATTATGAGTATTCATCTAGCAAACTAGGAGAGAATTCATAAACCTTATACAAGTTGAAAGATGCAATCCATCCCTAGTAGGCAAAAATGATTTTTTAAATCATACCCTCATATAAGCTTCTTATCATAGTCAGGAGTGGCTATTTAACAAAGAATACTCATTAAGTAAAGAGTGACTTGTCTAAAGAATACTCAAGGGGTTAGTCAGGAGTAACTACGATCCCAAAGAATATTCGTTGAATCACAAGTGACTTATTGAAAGAATACTTAGTTGAGTCATGAGTGGCTTATTGAATGAATACTTAGTTGAGCCATTAGTGATTTGTGGAAATCATACTCAAGGGGTTATCTAGATATGGCTACAAACTCAAACAATACTCAAGGAGTTAGTTACGAGTGACTATGAACCTAAATAATACTCAATTGTACTTTGCAATATTAGTTTGCCTAGTAAACCTCAATATGTTGATTGAAAACTGGATGTAGTTTGTTAAAAGAGATGAATCAATACAAAAGATCCTGTGTACTTTCTCTCTTCCTTATCTCATTTACATTACATGTTATTATTATATGTACTAAACTAAGAAGGAGAGTCATTGTGAAAATCAATTTAAAAATTGATTTCAACAAGTAAATCTATGAAGTTATGAAGTTGTAGCTATCATGGTACATCAGAAACAATATATGTTAACAAACAAATTGCTTGACAAATAAAACTATCGTCTTAGTAGTTATCAATGTTAGACAATATTTATGAAAATATTTTTAGAATCTTTAAAACACAATTTAACTCGCATTTTTTGTGATTTTCGATCTTTCACAATGAAAATTTGTATTTGTTAATTGAGTTCTTCATATATTTTTATTCTTCATAACACGGAACAAAAATGTCGTATGAAGTTATGATTATCAAGATCTAATAATTTCAGAAGCTATGATGCACATATTCAACATATCAACACCCTGGCCACCAGTAGGTATTATAATCTATGCATGGACACAATACATGTATTACAAGTTATATTTCCACAACTAGATTTTAATATAAGTAACTTTTAAAATGATACCTTTTTCTTGTCTTTTACATAAGTTTTTCCACAAATATAATAGGAAGATGGATCAGATTTTGAAGAGTGGCTCCATAAGAACATAAAACACAATTTTCCCTAATAGCAGTCTCCTGTCCCTTCTTCTGAACTACAAAGCATAAATTTGAAACTATTTTATTAAAAACCATTTAGAATTATGTTACATAAATTGCATCTCTAATTAATTATATTGAGATAAAATGAAAGTAACCTGCAAGGTCTTGTAACTTTTTCACCAACCAGCACCTAATGACATTTTTGGAGGTGATAAGTCCTTTGTTCATCGAGTAGATTCAACACCATGAAAATTTAACATAATAGGGCATATCATCCTGAAGGGAATTCAATTGAGATTAAGTAATATTTCTCTTTAAGTACTTTGATGTGGTTATATCTCTTATTTTGGAAAATCTTAAAGTCCAATATGAAATCAAAAAGAAACAAAAATTTTATAGTTAAACTAATTTTCTCATCCATCAATATGACAGGTACAATCTAATCCATGAATGTGGTTCCAAAAAAGTAAAGAATACATAGATTTTATAATTAGAGAACAAAAGTGCTTTTTGGAACATTCTATATGGACATTAGTTGAAGAATATGGACATATATACGAGGAAGATGAGAAAAATGAAATAAAAAGAACAAAATTGAATGTAGATCCAAGTTAAAGGGTTAAATTTGTGAGTGTTTAAGTGCTAAAATATTAGTGTAGTACAACGTTAGATGTAGTACGATGAGAATAGGAACAATAAATTTAAAATATATATACCATTTTGTCTCTAAAGAACTTTAAAGAACTTCATTGCACATAAAATTAGCAATTTCATTTCAAAGATAAAAAAATTGACGACTTCAATTATAACTCTAAATTAGTTTACAAGGTAAAAAGGAATACATTGATTGACATTTCCATAAGTGTGATTAAAATTTGTGATTTTGTTTACGTTATTGAAAAAGTATTCCCTAGTACGTAAATTACAAGGAGTGGTTCTAATTCCAAGCAAAACTTAATAATGATTAATAAAGAGAAACATCACAAGGAAAATTGAATGCAAGATCAAAGAATCTTGGTAAGGAATGAGGTACCTGAGAGTGTTGCTTTGAAAGCAAGGTAGAATGTCAGTCATACTCTAATCTTCATATTACATTGGTTCAAAAGCATCAAAGAACTCATCTGAATCATTCGTGTTTGTGAAATTTGTACAATGAGAAATATCTTTCCTTGCTTCATCTTCCCTTACATATTCCATGACCTTATTGTTATCTTTTGTAACTTCATTCTTAATATCTTCTTTCATTGCAATTGGTTTAGAGGAACAATTTCCAGCTTTAGCCTTAAAAAATTCTCTCAGTGCTGCAAATGGTGAAAATTTAAGTCCTATGAAGGGTTTAATATAATAATATTCTTATGCAAAAAGCCATGAATATAAACTGTTATATCTATAATTTCTATACTACTTTAAGGTTTAAAATAGTCATTTGGTCTTTATAAGTGAAACAACTTCATGAGACATGAGTCTTCTTTTAAGTAAGTTTTTTTAATACATGATTGAATCCAACATGCATTAAGTTCAAATGATTATTATATTAACTATATTAACAAACCTGTGAGTCTGTCAAGCAAAGAAATGGTCAAGGATGTAGCAGTAGACGAAGGGCATGGATATAATTTCCAGAACTTCCAATCAATAGCAAGCATGTGTTTCACAAGTGATGACTTTCCGTTTTTTACTGGAGTTATTAGAAATCCTCCACCTATCAAGTATTGTGATTTCAATTATGGCTGCATTTGTCTATAATTTTGTACTATTTTAGTAAAAAATAAAGTAACCACATGAACAAAACCTTACTCTAAATAAAAATGTAATATAATAATCTCTATATTAAAAGCATGCATTACTTTTAAGGGATGCACGAACATAGCCCCTTTGTGGTGGACAAGTCTTATGATGAATAGAGTGGAATAACAAAACTGTTAATAAAAGAAAAAAGAAGTATTAGTTGATAGATAATATCAGTGATTTAGTGTTTCACATATGGTATGAATTTTACTTCAAAATATGTACCATATCTGTCATCTTTCTCTTTTCTCCAATATCGTTGTAATACAAAATCTCGTGGTTTCATTCCCCTATAAATGAGATAAATTAATAGCAAGTATGCTTGAACCAATTGTCTATATAACAACAAAGTGTCACATATTGATTACCATGGTAATTGATCATTGTGCAACTTCACATGAACAATATCAGTATGATCATCAACCTGATCTATCACACTACCTTTGTATGTACAAAAGTCCCATCTGCATGATACTTGGTAAATTCAACATTTGAAATGGAACAAGAAAAATATATATTCAAGGGAGTGCCAATGCTTTATTATGAATATCGCTTCTCTTGAAAACATATAAACTTCTTACTAGTTAGTACTTGCTGAATCTTAATTTGAAAAACAAGACCAAGGTAATAACATAAAGAAGAGATGGCAACTATACTAAAGGAAAATCACATCTAATTCCCTTCATTTTATCTCTTATCAGGGTATTAAGGTAATAACTGATTACATAGCATAACCACTTTTTGCTTTGAGAACAAATAAAATTTAAAGGGTTCACTTATATTATAGTTTTTCAAATACACTTATTTTTTATTACCTAAAACTTATTTGAAAGCTATTAGATGATGAGTCTCACTTCATATTTGATTATTCTTATAACTAGTAATAATGGATTAGAAATTAATTCCACCTAGCATTGCTAGCATTCCTTAACTTACTAATAGTTATTTTTAAGACTTACTCTGATCTTGAAGACCCTACAGACATAAGAGTATGGAAAATGTCTTCTGAAGTTCCATCAAGTACACCTACTGCCATCATTACTGGGTGATTGCCCCAACTCTGAATACAACAAATTTTAGATAAAGAAACCATAAATGAAAATAAATTTAAAGTTAGATCCAACTAACGCTTCCATGGAAACCCCAATCTTTAACTTCTTTGAAGATCCTTATTCCTACACAAATAGTGAACTTTGAGATAGCAGAAGAAGCCACTTGCTATTGAAAAAAATGATAACTATAAGAACTAAAAGATTTACCATTATAGCAACTAAAAAGCTTCCATGGTGATGGAGCAATAACAGCAGAGGTCATTGCTTCATTGTATATGCATGACTGAAAATTCCATTCAATAGATTGTTTCCATTTTTTCTTTTTTGAGCCTCCCATTCTATTTAAACAAAACTTTAGGTATACATACATAATAATATAAAAAAAGAATAAACATTTTCTAGTACATGTGGCATTTGTTGTTTTAAAAGATAATATTGCTTTGAAAGAAAAAATAAAAAGCAAACTTCTAACAAGAGTAAAAACATATTCAAAATGTGTAAACTTAAAACTTGTAGATTAAAGCATTTTTACATTGTTATTTAATCACAAACCTATGCAAGAACATTGACTTTTACATTGAAATCATACAAATAATCATTTTTGTTTGCTAGACAAAGAGAATTTTTTTCAAATAAAGTGTATAATCCTTAAACTCATAAATCAAATGTCCATATCGGTACATGATATCCTCTTAGCAGTAAAACAATAAACAGAAGTCCACAGCTATACTAAAAACTATACTAAAAAGTATGTATTTAGTATTATTTGTTAAGTCTTTCAAAAAGATATACCACAGCTATACTAAAATATATGGGCCAATTGATATAAGAAATTATGGTATTACATTTAACTACAATAGCTTAAAGAAATGAGTTAATGAATTTTTTTTCTTATATATTATTTAACTTTCTCATTTATATTCAATTTAAGATTCAAAATCTCATATTCGAATTTCTAACTTATTTTTTTTTTAACATATTACAAATTGTATTGTAATATAGAGACAAAGTAAGTGGTGTACCTCAATGATAAATGCTTTTTGTTGGAATAAATAAGAAAATTCATTTCCGGATTTAAGTTTTCCTAAAAATAGGGTAACATTAGCTTTTAAGGAAACAACTACTCATTGATGCAAAAATTAATGATACAAAAGTTAATGAGCACCTTGAGTGCAGCATCCTTCAACGAACGTATCCATTTGGTAGCTTCTTCTGAACTACTAGCTCCCAACTAAAAATTATATATAATCCACTTCAAAAACTTATTCTATTCTTTATGTATTTATTTGTTTTTCACATTTAGTTCTCACACACCTTAACTTGATCTCTTTGATTTAAAGCACTGTGTAATGTGAAGATGAAGAATACCTACACAAAGTAAACAAAATTTTAAATTCATTCAATTAGTGTTAAAAGAAACAAGAAAAACTTGTTAACACATTGAAATCATATTATTAAAACAATAAAAATATTCAAAAATTCTGACAATGTATTCTTTATCACATTTTGTGCAACTTACTGTTGTTGGTTAAAAAAATTAAAAAAAAAAATTTACGAGTGAGACTGGTTAATAGATCATGTAACTCAGGTCACACGTATAGCAGTCTCAATACATCTTAATTACAAACTGTATATAACAAAGTATAGTAGTTCACTTCGAAATTTAAAACTTCTAATTAATTATCTTACTTTTTTGTTGATAGTTTCTCTTCCCTTGTCAATAACCCGAACTCTAGAGTCAATTATTGTACTTCTATTTGCCTCCTGAAAAGATAATGTTTTTATTTAGTCTATGATAACTACTTCATCATTTGTCTAATAATTGAATAATACACAAAGAGTATTGTTATTAACGTAATGAAATATGAATACAAAAGAATAAGCCTGCAAAATGTTACAATAATTATATCTTAATATTATAGGAGGAGACTTAAATACGTTCTTAAGGAAAAATTTACTATTATTTGCATTTAGTTCACAATAATTATTTTTTTTATTTTTGACCCTAAAATATTTAAAGATTTATTATTTGGTTCTTGAAAAAAAAAACATTTATTTATATTTCACTTATGTTCATTCTTCTAAGTAATTTCTGAAATAATTTTAGATTTTTTATTTGATTTTGAATTTTTTTATCATAACAATCTATGTTTTTTATATCTCATCATAACATATCACTTTAATATATTAATATGTAATATAGTAGGAAGGACAAAATACAAAACAGAAAAGTTATAGGGAGCAAAAGTCAAGAAATTCTTTTCAGAACAATGCAAAATTCTTAATTTTTTTTGAGAGATTAAAACACATATTTAGGTTAAAATAGTAACTATATTCACTCTTTATATTATATATTACTAAAAAACTATTATAGTAAGAAAAGAGATTGAGAGAAATGTCAAATAAGATCAGTGATTTCGTAAAAGAGAGAGAAAACATATTATAAACTATAAGAATGTAAAGTAAAAATAACTATTCATCTTCATGAACCTAACACCAAAACAAAGATTCAATAATATGAGCACGTAGTTCGAAACCTGTTACAAGAAATTAACATTAATATGCCTATGGTTAAACTACATCAATTTGAATTTCATACACAAAATCAACTACTCCAAAACACCAAGAGGATAATCAAACCATTATATAGAGAAAGACAATATCAACCCAAAATGAGCCCATGACATTGACACTTGAGTGAATTAACATGATTCATAGCATCAATAACTGAACCAACGAAAAGAAATTGCTTGTTATTTCAAAATATATGTGTTTATAGTCACATTTTCACTTAAAACGGAAGTAAAAATTAGATGTCTAATCTCATTGTTGTTGTTTGGATTGTGAGATATAAGAAGAACAAAAACAAATGATAGAATGTAAAATTGATAAATGTGATAAGTGAAGAGACCGGAAAAGGAGGAGAAAGATATGAAAAATTGAGGTAGAAATGAAATGGAATAGTAAGTGTGTGTTCATAATAAACAAAACAAAAATACTCAGTCTCCTGTCATTATAAAGAGTGTGAAAAATAAAGTGACATGAAACCAACATTTTTACCATGTTATTCTTTCGATATATTTTGCCCAAAGAAATAATCATGTTCAAGATAGGAAAAAAACTGCGCATGATAAACATACAAATGAACATTAAAGAGCACCTGCATTTGGGATATAGGCTTGTCTTTGAAGCTTCTAAGAAAATTTTCTTTGAGGATGAAGTATCTATTGTGTGAGCGGTGGAACCCTAACCTATTGAAGGTAAAAACAAAGAGCCAACCCTCCATTGCACCCTAACTATAAGGAAAATATTGTGAAAAATCAAAGACACCTTCTCGTACCAAAGAATGGGATTACACCTTTTGATCTTTCACAAATTTTCCAGAAGAATGGTGATTGATGTTTACATGTGTAGCAAATAGAAAATAAATGAGATAAAGGAGATTTGAAGCGATCCTCTGATTCCGAATAGAATCAGAGAATCGAACAAGAAAAATTACAATACAGAAATGAAAATTTCTCATAATGATAACAATAAGTGTAATTAGGTTTCCTATTTTCGTGTTTAATCTTATTATACGTGGATGTATTATAATCATTACGTGGTCCATTATTTTATTTTCTTACCTTTTTACTTAATATTTTAAATTATATTTTTATTTTAAATGTTTATTAGATAAAAAAGATGGAAAATTTATTTATTAATAAAAATTAATAAATCAATACGATGATCACATAAATAAAAAATTAAGTGTATACAATATGATGTTGACAAGTCAATATAATGTTAACATAGATAAGAAAAAATGTATTTTATTAATAAAAACTAATTGTTAATAAATCAATATGATGCTTATATACATAATAATTTTTATGTTCTTATATCAATATTTTTTTTAAAAGCTATAAACTCTATTCATGAAATTGTTAGGTTCAGAGATATTGTTTGTTTTGGGATTCAGAAATTTGTTATGGTTTTGTCCTTAAAAGACAATTCGGTGAATGAAAGAAAGCAATGTGTATTTAAACTGACTTTGACCTCAACTCTTAAATAATGTGAAATTATATTAGGTGTACCTGAACAATTTCTACATACCTTTTTATGAATAAAGTAAACAAAGAATATGAGAAAATAAATAAATTAGAAGAAAAAATAATTTTAGTTAATTATAATTTCAAACTTTTTTAACAATTATTAGTTATGCTGTAATTTTGTTGGCTTTTTTTTTATAAAAATAGTACAATTTTACCCACTTATTGTCAAAATGGATTTATTATGTATCTGGGTAACTCATATTAATATGAAACAACTTTATTATAAAGAAATCGTACATACATAATATAATTTTGATTTAGTCAAAAGTAAAGTTGTGTCACCTTATTACAAATTCAATGCAAATGTGGAGTCATGTAAATAATGCACGAGTTTAGTTTAATTTGAATTAAAATTATATTACCGTATTACCGTGATATAACTTCATTTAAAATTAATATATATATATATATTTAAATCATGTTAAGTTGATATAACTTCACTAATATTATAAAGCATAGTCACAAGTTACTCATTTACATAAAAAATTTGTCTATTTCAATAATAAATTATTACCTATTTGAATAATAACTTGACAGAATTACATGGATAAAACCAACTTTATTTCCATTTACATTCTTTTACCTATCTTTGATTCACTTCTCTCTTTTCTCTCCAAATGTCAATTCGCATCATGATGTATATATATATATATATATTTTTTCCAATAGAAACGTAAAATTAATTGTTATGATAATTTAAATACATTTTAAAAATTTGGAGGCGACCACGCCCTCTCCATGCCACCCCTGCTTCCACTATTAATTTTGATTAAAAGTAAAATTAATTAAAAATTATTAAAAATGAACTGAATAACACTTTGCCAAATCATCAATATATAGAGTAATGTTATTTTGACATTGTTGGGTTTTAACTCCTATTTGATATTGGGGTATTTTTTGTCAAAACATCTTACGTGACAGGGTCATTTTTAGTAGCGTGTGTTGTAAGGGCAAATATGGTTTTTGTTTCTGAATCATGAAAAGCCAAAGCTTAGCACTCATTCATACCATTCTCTTCCCAACGCTTCATCTCCCTCCATGCTCTTTCACTCGCTTCGTCTCCCTGCTCCTTACTCCCGTCTTCCACTCGCTTCATCTCCCTACTCTCTGCTCCCGTCTCCACTCGCTTCGTCTTTGCTCTCGTCTTTTCCATGGTTGCTTTTCTTCCGTTTTAAATCAAAAGTTGTTAAAGGTTCGCCAGTGAGAATTTCATGGAAAAGGAATTGTTTTTCATCGTTTAAATGTTCATCTTATATGATTTTCGTATGGGGTTTAGGTTTGTGGAGTAAAGGTTGCTCTTTTATGGGATTTTTAATGAAAATAGAAGATCTTTATTTGGTTTAACGGTTTAGGGTTTTGAGAAAGACCATTATTTGTATGATTTTTGTTAAGGGTTTACGGTTTTGAGAAAGACGGGTTGTGCTGTGTGTTGGGGGAAAAATGACAATAAGTACTGGAATGGGGACACCCATGGTTACCCATGCCTTAACAAGGAGATACCTCAGTTGTAGTTTTGGCGACTGATATCAAACCTCTTCTTAAGGACAATTTCTTTGATATAAAGTTATCATAAGGAATAATCACGCTTTCATTTGACCACATCATGTTCATTTTAATGACCTTTGTGCCTTAAAAGTGGTTTTTTTGGCTTCAATCAATCCAATGGTAACCCATGGCTTAACAAGGGGACACCTCTGTTGTAGTTTTGGCGACTGATATCAAACCTCTTCATAAGGACCATTTATTTGAAATGAAGTTGTCATGACGATTAATCACGCTTTCATTTGACCACATCATGTTCATTTTAATGACCTCTGTGCCTTAAAAGTGGTTTTCTAGCTTCCATCAACCCAATGGTTATCCATGGCTTAATGAGGGGACACATCAGCTGTAGTTTTGGCGACTAATATCAAACCTCTTCATAAAGACCATTTATTTGAAATGAAGTTGTCATGAGGGTTAATCAATCACGCTTTCATTTGACCACATCATGTTCATTTTAATGACCTTTGTGCCTTAAAAGTGTTTTGTTGGCTTCCGTCAACCCAATGGTTACCCATGGCTTAACGACGGGACACCTCAGTTGTAGTTTTGGCAACTGATATCAAACTTCTTCATAAGGATCATTTCTTTGTAATGAAGTTGTCATGAGGATTAATCACGCTTTCATTTGACTATATCATGTTCATTTTAATAACCGTTGTGCCTTAAAAGTGGTTTTTTGGCGTCCATCAACCCAATGGTTACCCATGGCTTAACGAGGGGACACCTCAGTTGCAGTTTTGACGACTGATATCAAACCTCTTCATAAGGACCATTTATTTGAAATGAAGTTGTCATGAGGATTAATCACACTTTCATTTACCACATCATGTTCATTTTAATTACCTTTGTGTCTTAAAAGTGGTTTTGTGGCTTCCATAAACCCAATGGTTACCCATGGCTTAACGAGGGGACACCTCAGTTGTACTTTTGGCGACTGATATCAAACCTCTTCATAAGAACCCTTTATTTCAAATGAAGTTATCATGAGGATTAATCACGCTTTCATTGATCACATCATGTTCATTTTAATGACCTTTGTGCCTTAATAGCGGTTTTTCACATTACATCACCATAATGGTTACCCATGGCTTAACGAGGGGATACTTTAATTGTAGTTTTGGCGACTGCACTCAAAATAATCATATTACAGTACTTCATATTACAATATTTACAGTACTTCATAGTAACAACAATAATTGTAACAATATTTACAGTACTTCATATTAACAACAATAATTGTAACAAATTAACAACAATAATTGTAACAGTATTTACAGTACTACATATTAACAACAAATGCTAAAATAATACAGTTTTGTACAAGCAATTACAACAATCATGTACTACTGTGGTAAGGAATAATAACAATTTTTGAACTTAAACTGATCAAATTGACAGCAGATAACACAGTTTTGCATTTGCAATTATCTTTATGGACAAACCATTGATACACAAGTTGCCACCGAAAACTGTGAAGATCAGACTGCAAATAAACCATGATCAACCAAATTAAAATGTGACCAACTCAACCAAGAATACAGATAATCATAAAAGTATAACTAAACTGTTACAAACCGTGGAGTATACAAAACATCCAAGTTTAGTCAGGTGACCATTTCCATAAATTAACCTGTCTACATTAATAATGGTTCTAACTCTGCATTAATCAGTGGTTACCCTTTCTTTAACGAGGCGACACCTTAGTGCAAGTTTTGACGACTCAACACACATCTGTTTATCAGTCGCCAAAACTTGTACTATGGTGTCCCCTCATTAGGACATGGGTAACGACTGATGTTTTGTAAGCTCAGAACTACTTATTGTTTGACAAAACACCTGTGGTTACCCCTTCTTTAACGAGGGGACACCTTAGTGCAGGTTTTGGCGACTCAACACACATCTATTCATCAGTTGCCAAAACTTGTACTATGGCATCCCCTTGATAGTGCATGGGTAACCTCTGTTGTTTTGTAAGCTCAGAACCACTTATTGTTTAACGAAACACCTGTGGTTAACCCAAGGCAGACCTTAGTGAGCACACAACACCATGCACACAACAAACAAACAGATTCAAACATTACAAACCTAAACCTTTTAAGAAAATCATTCTTTTTCCACTAACAACCAAGAAGAACATTGTAAATCACATAAAAGACTAAACTTTACTTCAACCACCAACGAAAATCAAACGACAAACAAAAAAACCTTTTCTATTTCATCAACAACCAATAACAGATCTGTTAAACGATAAAAAAAACCTCATTTTCCATAAAAAATCACATAAAAACCCAAACTTTATTTCAATCACCACAAAATCCAAACGGAAATCAAACGACAAAAAAAAAAACATTTGTATTCCATAAAAAACCAAGAACAAAATTGTCAAACGACAAAAAAACATCGTTTTTCATTGAAAATCACTTAAAAGAGCAACCTTCACTTCCTTTTTCCATCAAAAATCACTTAAAAGAGCAACATTTACTTCCTTTTCCAACATAGATGATATAAAAAAAACAACCTTTAGCTTACACCGATGACGAACCGTTGAGGTGGACGAAAACACGACTAAAAAGACGAGAGTAGGGAGACCAGGGGACGAGAGCAGATAGAATGCAAAGACGAGTGTAGAGAGAGTGAGGGAGCGAGGGAGTGAGAGAGTGAGAGTGCAGAGCATGCGCCAATGGGTTTTGCACTTTTCGACTTCAGAGTACTTAAAAAACTAATATTTTTACCATATCGACAATGTCAAATGAATGTCATGCAACATACAAGTATCAAAATAACATTACTCTTATATATATATATCCGTATATATAACACAAAATTCGAAAAGCTATGACATTTTTAGTAGAGTATATGCGGAAAAACATGAATAATGCAACTACTTTCATAAAAATATCATAAGTGTCTCATTTTTAAAAAAAATAATTATTATATATTTTCATAACAAAAGAAAACATAATTTTAAAGTTCAAAACACACAAAAAAAATATTAAAACACAAAAATACCTTACAAGCAAAATAAAAATTCAATCTATTTGTTTAGTTTGAGTTTTGTTCTCAAGTTTTTTTAATTAAGTCCATGATTCATTCTTCCAACAATCCATAAGATTTAAGACAAACACTACCCGTCACCAAAGTTTGAGACTTTTGAGTGAGTGGTGCAGCACACATTCCCAATAAAAGCATCTTAAAGTAACATCATACACATTCTTACAACCTCATGGTTGTGAACAGAAAATAAAAGAAGAGAAGAAAGAATTACTAGTCATAAGATGATAGAGAGAATAGAGAAGAGATAAATTAGTTTCTTAAGAGATGGTTGGCGGTTGGATAACAATGGTAAAAAATTTTGCAATTTTCTTTGAAAGGTTGCCCTTTAGGAAGATTCTAGGCCAAGTTTTACCCATTTTCATGACTTAATTAGGCCCCTAATCAATAAATTTAGTGTATAATTTTCTCAGTTTAATTTAAACTAATTAATACTAAAATTAATAAATTTATAAATTTTCATTATTTTTCTTATAAAAGTTTTGCCACTGATGGTTTGACAGAAAATTTTTTTCTTTTTAGAAAACTAGTACGCTTGGACTTAATTAGTAGTAATGACGAGTTCTACTTAATTAATTATAAATTAGTGGATTTCTCTATATCTTGAAAATTGGGATATTATATGCCTTAACAGTATATCAATATCTAATAAAAAAAAGTGAGAATCAAAAAGTGAAATTTAAAATATTTTAGATTAAAAGAGTAAACATAATATTACAAAGGAAACATATAAATAAGTACATCTTTTAAACTTAAACCAAAATTTTATAAATTATTAAATAATCAATTTAAAAAATATTTTACTCCATACTTAACAACAATAAGAAATACAATGAGAATCTAAAACTTATTTAAATATTATATAAATTAGGAAT
>Ga0123340_1001149_pt1 | contig 21206 bp, 14 predicted proteins | sample SirMexnodulemix_FD_89961 | JGI IMG/M metagenome (GOLD analysis project Ga0123340, IMG submission 89961) | Root nodule microbial communities of legume samples collected from Mexico - Siratro Mexico nodule mix | ecosystem: Host-associated > Plants > Roots > Nodule | place: Mexico: Nepantla... | reverse complement strand
GTATTTTAATAATACTTTTTAATATATTTATTATTTATTATTTTTAATATATATATGTATGTGCGTGTGTGTTGTACCTCCTAAACTAATTCGCTAGTCCAATGGTTGTAATGTTATTAGTACACTTGAGAAAAGGGGATTGAATTGAATTCTAACTTTGTTATTTTCTTCCTTATTTTGCTGCCTATTTCGACACACTACTTTTACATACCTCAACCTTCACTAGAAAACTAGAAACACAATTAAACTAAATTATTAATAAAAATCATATATTATAAGGATTTTTCTTTAAATTTAAAATATTTTTCAATTATAAGAATTTATCAGACTTCAAAGATGTATTCTTTAAACTATAACAGATTGGAGGCATTGACTAAAAATTATGTAGGCCTTTATGTCATAAAATAAAATTATAACAGTAAAAAATATTTTAAATGACAATTTTTTTAAATCTTTATCTTCTTAATTTGTAAATCTTTTTAGTAAATAAAGTTTATTTTATTTACATATAAAAGCTAATTTTTATCTAAGAAAAATATTTTTTTTTTCACATAGATACTTTCCACAGAAACTTGTCCAAATCGAATCATCATAAAGAAAAATTACACATGAATGCCACATCTTCCTTTCAAAAATCCTGGCTTAATTAATTGAAGAATGTAAATAAATTGTTACAAATTTGTTGGTGCGAAGTACAACTCTACAACTCTCCCATTGAATAAAATTAAATATTATATTTTCTAACCAATCTTTCTACAAATCCTCCAACTACTTTGTAAAAAAAAAGTGTTAAATAAATAATAAATTCAATGAAAGGTTTAGAAATGAGAAAATCAGTAAAATGATTTAGAACGTTTTCAGAATTTTTCATTCTATATTGTTTCATCGACCTATTTTAATCAAGTAACAAAAGAACCACAATAACATAACTTTTTACCACGCTGAACTAGTTGTATTTCCCCTTTCTAATGTAAAGCATAAACTCCGAATGAGAGCAACTATCCACCCAAAAGAAAGGAGCAAAGTACAGAAATCTTATAAAACTATTTACCGCTCTGACAAAAAACAAGTTAGGAACATGCATCTACCTATTACGCACACACAACTTCAAATCCATTTGACCAGAGTCCTAAATCATGCATGAAAATGACAGGCATATTCATTTCCGAAGGAATGCCACGGTAGCAACCCGGGAGCCTACGGATCCACCAAACATGAATGTCGGATATGTGCGGACATGACTTACATACTGAAATGGGGTCTCTCTGCACGATTCCTCGTCCCTGCCTGCCTCAAGTTCTTGAGCAGAAGAAATTTTTCGTTGGTTGAAACTTTCCACTTCTTGTATCAACTCATCCTTTGTACTGTTACATGATGTGATCACCTTACAATAAACAAGCAGAAAGTCAAAACGACAAGCATTATTAAGTAGTAAGAGCTGCGGCAACTATATCATGAACACATGAATTTGGGAGGAAGACAGCGAGTGAACAAGAAGAGATCAAGATCAATAATAATTTAATGAGTAAAAATAATCCCATTTAGTAATAGGTAAAGTTCACGCCAGATGTGAATGAATTTTAAAGTGCTTACAAGTATTCCACCAGGAGCAACCAACCTCAAAACAGAATCCCAATACATCATCCTGAAATTAAGAAAGCAACAATATAGTTCCTCGGTACCATGCAAAGTAGACTATTATGCGAAGAACACATAAGTATGAGCAAGAAGGAAATGTTAAAAACAGTTTGATAAAGCAAAATAACATCATTCCAATAGACTTATGATAGAAGCATGGAAAACAGAACTGAGTACTTTTTTTACCTCTTGACAGGACCATCAGGATGCAATCCAATAGCATCAAGCGTCCCTTTATCCATTATAAGCTGAAACTCTTGTTCCAACTTTGTCTCAAGGACATCATCAACCTTAAAATAGTTAAAGTCAATGTATTATGCACAAGACATTTCAAGAATGTAAAGATAGAGTCTTGTATGCAGAACAGGGATGCCAAGATACATCTTGGAGGGTCAAAACAAATGCAATTTATCAAATACAACAAAACATAATGAAATGTGATAAAAGTGTTACGAATATATTAGAATATATGCTAGCTAGTAGCTAAGTTAATAAAGCCTGTGTAAGTTACGTAATAAAGATCAATTTCTGTTGTTAGAATGTTTGTTAGCCGCTGAAGTCTGTTATTTGTACAGAATCACTGCTAGCTAGCTCCTCAGTGCAGAATAGTTACCGATCTAATTGTTAGGACTCTAATAACAACTTATTTTCTTTATTGGAGATTCACTTTCTTAAATCTCTCCTCTCAGCAGTAAAAACTCGTCAAAAAATTCTTAATTTTTCCTTTGTTTTGTCTAATTTTCTAGATCATTGTATTACAATATAAATAATTAAGAAAGGACTTGTTTAAATGAGTAAAACCAGAAAATTTTAATTCTTCTTTGTACACCTAGGAATTTTAAAGGATAATCTCTACCATTTAGAAGTTCAAAAAGAGTTGTTAAAATCACAATGTATTTATGTCACATCTGGGGCAAGGGTAATTTTGAGCTTAGCAGCAGTTATTGATACAACAACTTGTACTTTCCACCAACCAAGATTACCCATCTGACCGATTTCACTTTAAATACTTGCATGGGTAGCTAAAATTAAAGGATGTCAAATCCAATAAGGAGGTTGAAGAAAATAGAAGCATTGAAAACCCAAGTAAAACACCCAGCAATCTACAGTTTTGTTCTTGATTGTGTTGCATGGGACTGTTTAAGAAAGCTGTAATTCACTTCTTGCAGGGATAGAAGCAGTCTTTAGGGTAAATCCTACAACATTTCCTCCTTTATTTTCTCAGTTTAGTGACATTTTTTTTTATTTAGTGTTTGAGTTTGTGCACATGTATGTGTTCATGTGTCAGTTCAGCAGAAAAGAAAAAATCAAAGACATTTCGGTATTTCTCCTATTATTGCCCTCTTTCATTTATTCAGTATTTCTCCACTTTTTTCTTAAATTTTTAGTAACATAATTCTTCCACCAGGTTCATATTTCACATTGACTTAGTTTACTGTTGTAGCCCTGACTATGTCAGTTCTGTATTTGATTTTCCACTAAACACGTTACTTTTACTGCCTATGGAACTGGAAGGTCAGCCACTGTCAACTACGGGTGGATACTAATAATAGGTTGGAAGTTAATCGTTACAAAAGCCCATGAAGACCCGTAGGATCATTGGAAAAATGGCAAGCTCAAATCAGCCACTACTGGTTCGACCTGGTGAAACTAAAACATTGGTGATACTTGATGAAAATGAGTACGTTACAATTCAAGAAATCAGGTCAACGTAAAGGGCGTGCAGTTGCAGATTAAGTCCTGACGTTGAAGACTGGTGGTAAATTTTGACAAAAAAGATACCAACAATTCAAGAAATCAGGTAAAGAACAATGAAAAGGGTATGGTACGTGTATGTACAATTTACAACAGCAAATGGAGGAAATAACAAAGAAAACAAAGATCCAACTGATTTATTCTAGTATTGAGGGCCACAAACAATTGATCAACTAAGAAACAACAAAAAATAGAGCAAACAGTTATAAGTGATTCAAATGGCAAAAGGTGGAATTATGTCACCACCTAGCCTTATAGAGGTTGCCCATAATCCAGACTGTTCAAAATTTGACATCATCATTTGTAAGTTTGCTGAAAAATACTCGCAGTATTAGGATTGAGAATCAATAATCAAGGGGAATAGCCGAATATGGTGATGCTCGCTTATCAACAGTACAGCAATATGTTTGGCATGCTAAACAAACAATCTCAGATACTACTAATCTACTACCTTTGGGATACACAGGGAAATAGTTAAGCAAAACTATGCATTAGATGTGCATATGCATATTCACAAAAACTAAAAGTAGAGCATACCAAAAACTTGATATTGGAAAATCCATCACGATTAGCAAGGCTTTGGGCAAGGTTGACAGCCCTTTCACTATAATCAGTTCCAGTTAAATCAGAGAACCTGAAAAGATGGCAAGATTTTTCTTAATAAGATGCTTGTGATACAACATAAGTAAATGACATCTCTTCACAACCTATATACAGAATTGCAAGAAGCTAGAGAGAGAAAGATTTGGTTTCATTCTGAGAAACTTTCTTATCGATGTTTAACCAGTAAGGTTTCACACACACACATCCCTAAATTTTCGTTTTAATCATTCAATCCATTTCCTTTAAAAAGATAATCATGAAACGCATAAGATTACTTTTAAATGATTTTTGTATAGAAAAATCTCATCCTTATAGCTTCACTGGCATGCACGATCATGAGCTTATATTATATGGATTAATTTGATTCAAGTATTTAATTAAATTTGCATATATTTTTATAAATTACTTAATATAAACCATTTATTACCTTTGCCACCGAGAAATTATCATTGAAAAAATGTTCACATATTTATTTGGTACAAGATAGTAAGACTTTCTGCAGTCCAACAAATAGAACAAGGCGCTAACACATTTTAGTCTAGAGAAGAGGGATGGTAAAATATTGCTGCGGCAAAATTAAAGTAGAGAAGACAATGGCCTTTGCGGTTATTTAGAAATATATATTTTCATTTATTGACACACACATATATTAGTAGTTGTTACCAGAATGTGGCTAAACATGAAATCATACCCTTGTTTAGCTAATTCTTGAAGAAGTAAACCATTGCCAGTCCCAATATCTAACACACTCCAACTAGACAAAAGTTTATCATCTAGTTCACCACCAGCTTCGGCCTTAACAGCATCAACATCGTTTGGTATGCGACCTTGAGAAATTTCAACACACAAGGCTTTTGTCCAAGATGCAACAATTTCCATCACATCAACTCCAAACCTACACATATGGAAAATAAAAGAGAAAAAACACAACTAAACATTATTGCTATCAAAACCAAAATAATGCATCACTACCAACAAATTGTGCATAAATGCATCACTGTATAGAAGTTGACAAGTTCAAACAAACTTTAATAAAAGGCAAAAGAGAAGCCATAGTTCTTTACTATTAAGGAATACAGGTATAGAATCTCAGAATTATAGGCTAGACTGGAAATATATGAAATAGTGATTCCAACAAGTAAATTTCTCCCTCACTGAGGGAAGCAGAGAACTCAAACTCAAGGTATAAAACGATGCAAAACAATATTTCCAACTCATTCTTACCTTGCATAAGTTCCTACATTAAAATATTCATCCGTATTTTCAAACACAGGAATAAAATCAGAATACATGTAATCTTGGTGATCCAAAATCAGATTAAAAACCACTATAATCTCCACCACTTAAAGTCACAGTTGAAATCTACACCGAAGTCATGTAGACCAGCAAAGCACATTATGCACTAGAAGTTTTATTTACCAGACTTCACCAGCATGACCATGTTCACGAAAATTTGTAAGCTCGTCTGCATATGCAGCATCCCAATAACTCTGAAATCCAAGCATGGATGAGACCGCTTCAGAATCGGGTTCATCCTTATCAGAACTGCACACGCAAGAATGAACAGGGAATAAGAAAAGGCAGTCTGTATTGGTAAATCCAGAATGACGATTCATTCATACAAACACCATTTCCCAACTGTAAATTCTAAAAAACAAAATATCCAAATTCCAAAATCCACACGGTTACAAAGATTCAGATCAGATCTGTAAATTATCAGCGGACATCAAATATAAACCACCGTCGCTCCCCTAAAATCAAATGCCAGAAACCAAACGAACCAGATCTTAACATTCTACTTTACTAACGTCCTCGTCTAACATCATTCAAATTATTTCGCTTACAGCTAAACAACAAGTTTTAATTTCACATTATGCGTGAACTTGCAATCTCATGTCATAACAAAAACCGAGGAAGTCAAAATGCAATCAACGAATTAGAAATCAACTCCGACACAGTCCGGTCCGCAGAGCAGCAATTCACAAAAACACAAATTCCAACTAATTCAATACAATCTCGTATTCATTAAAAATTCAGAGCAAGGCACGAGTGTGCGTGAGTGAGAGAGAGGAAAACCTGTAATCGGAGTTAGGTCGAAGGTTGGCGTTGGAGAGAGCTTCGGCGGCATCGGCGTGGCGCTGGTCGTCGTCGAGAGTGCTTCCATACTCGCTTTTGATGGACCAGGAGTCGGCGGCGACGGAGCGGTCATCGTCGGAGATCAGATCGGAGGCGGCGGGAGCCACCGCTCGAGACTGTTGGGAGACGTCGGAGTCCTCCGGCTGCAAGCGGATTCCGGCCATTGAAGAAAGAGAGAAAGGGATTTGAAATCGCGTGTTGAATCGTATGTAATATGTAATGAAATGCTTTTGTTTGTTGGTGCTGACCACTTTCTATTACTACAGCTGCACCGTTGTGTTGTGTGAGATGGAGTGAGTGAGTGAGTAAGTTTGTCACGTAATTACCGGGTACGGGTTTTCGGATCCAAGCCCCTATGGACTCCAATTGCTGGGTACGGGTTTAGTATGCATGTGTAGTTAGATCAATCCTTAACAAATAAAAACTATTTTTTTTTTATTAAAAATCATATTTTACATTAAGAAATCATAAAGAAACTATTTTTTTGTATCTCAATAACAGTTTTTATTTATATTTATAGTATTTGCCTAATAATTTTTACATGGTAAAATAAAAACTATGTTTGAAATGATTTTCAAGATAATATTATGAACGCAAATTTTTAATATATTAGGTTGAGATTAAATAAAAACAAAAAAAATTATATATTTATTCTTTTAATTTACATCTACTTTTCAAACAAATTTATCTAACAAGTATTTTAATTTTAATGAAAATAGGTTGAGGAGTATCGGGTTTGCTTAATTCTAACATGTAAAATTGAAGTTAGACTTCTTATATATTATAGTGTTTTTTTTAAGATTGACGAATCATTTATTAAAGTTTGAGTTAATTTTTAGTTTACAAGGTTTAATTTATCTGTTTTTTTTATTTATGGGAATTGAACATATATCAGACAGTATAGAATATTTCGGGCAAACTGCCTTTTGGCAAATCTAATTTAAGTCTAAGATATTGAAACTTTAAAATAAATCTGACCTGTCCACGTAAAATGTGAAAATTAAAATCAAGTTGCTACTCAAGATATATGTATGTAACATGACGAAAATAGATAGGTTAAACATTATAGAAACCGAATTTGAGTTATGAGTATATTTTTTTAAAATTAATAAAACACATGCAAAACAATGTAATTATTCATAAAGGTATCTGAAGTTTTCAAATTTTGAAGAATAAATAATCAATTTACCAATTAGATATAAAGATTACGTTGAAAATTTAAAAGATTTGTATCACTCCCATAAGTGTTCTTAGATGGAATGAGCAGGTTAGGTTACTCTTTTATAATCTAAACCCTAATTCCTTAGAATAATTTATACGCATGTTTCCTCTCCTCGCAAGTCGCAGTCAATCGAAAACCGGGTCCTTTATCATGGCAATTTTCCATATTTTTCTTGTGTGATGTACAAGTGCTTTTACAAGTGCTTTTACAAGTACTTTCACTCAGTGTGTAAAGGAAACCATCCGACACCTTTAATCTTCTTGTATTTCAAATCTTCAACCTTGAAAATGTCAATTTCTAGAACCATTCTCTCAACACCTTCGGCTGCTGGATTCTTTTCCTTCATGGGAATTTCCTCAGCATATGGTCCAACTCACCATTGGCATCTTGACAAGAAAGCCTCAAGGAGAAGGAGAAAGAGAAAGATAACAACATACATCAATCAAGACACTTGATGTTTTCTTCTTGTTCCTCCTTTGGAGGAATGGTGACATTCCCAAGAATTACTACCACATTCATGACTTGCAATGGCCCCACCTGCACTCAAATATAATATATTTCTCTCTGCTTTTTCATGTGGACCAACCGGAAGAATAACAATAAAGTTGAAAAAGGTCGTGACAGTTTGATCGATGGCATGATATACAACTACAATTTGGAAGAAGTGTCATGATCAATGCAGTTCTACGTAAGAACAAAGCATGAAAAAAAAAAACCGTATCATGAAAGTACTGTATCCATTGTCAAATAGAAGTTGGATCAAAATGTGTTCTCACAAAATACCGAAAGGAAGCACAACATAAAATATGGATATGAAGTCTCAGTGTGGAACGAAAGAAAGAAGCTACCACAACTTAAGTGGAATAGGGTAACTTCTTTGTGGCCTACCAAGAGTCCTACACTGTACAATAAAACGTTAAAACCTTTAATAAGCTGATACCTAAATGATTTACATTAAAAAAGAACAAAAAACTGATTATATATGCATCGATAAAAAATAAACATTCACTATTTAGCCGTGACATCCATTTTCCGAGTCTGAGAATGAAACATTTCAACTATATCGGAAGCTGTGCTACATTCTTCTGGGTTTCTGTCTGAGACACAGCAAATAAATCTTGGAAATCTGATTGAAATGCCTCGAGATGGATGAACTAAACCAATTGCAGCATGATGAACTGGGGATACTGTAAAGTCTGCTCCTTTTATTTCCCAAACGACTTGTGGACAAAACCAAATGTCCGGTGCCTCTCCTGTTTGATAATATGGCGGTTTTTTGGACAAGACTTTGTCCCCAGAGAAGAATTCTTTCATCTGCAGTGCAATATAACTTCGTGTTAGTGATGATAAAAAATGTTGGCATCAATATAAAAACTTCAAAAAGAAAAAGAAAGCAATAATAAGCACTTTGTGCACCTCCATTTAGGCAATGTTTAGATAACTGGATTAGTTAATACTGAAGAAAGATCAGTTTAATCTACATCATTACTACAGGATAAATTTCATGATACCAATAAAAGCTCCGCCAATTTCACATATTACTAGTCACAAACATCGTCTCCACCCAACCTTTTTCTCTGATCTAGCAAAATTCTATGATAAACACAGATAGTAGGCCATAGAAAATAATAAAACCATAAAATACCTTTATATTAATGTCTATTAAATTTTAATAAATTAATTCAATTCTGACTCACTCTAAACTGCAAAAAATATTGTCAAGCCCATATGAACAAAATACTAAAGATTGCTCCCAGAATGCAAATTGGACGTGGAAGAACACCAAAATAAATTATTATTCTGCTAATACAAAGGATTCATTTGATTTTAAATATTCTGATTAAGTAGCCAGACAAAATTGTCCGCCGCACCCCCAAAAATTGTTTTGCTGTCTTCAAGGTTTAAAATGTTTTTTAAGCGGCCTCGAGAATACATTTACCTGAATATGAATGACTAGTGACTTGCAGAAGTCAGCATAAAACGGTTAACAATCAACTATCATGAACTTCAACTATGGAAGCAAAAGAAACATAGACACGACCTTGATGTTTCTAAGGGTTCATATTTCAAACCAAGGTTAGGAAAAATATAATTAAGATTACATCCTTAACTTAATAGAGTATGTGGTACTTTGAGTTAGCTGGCACAGCGCAGAATATTTTTAAGTCAACAATTTATTATACCTCTATATAAAATGAATCTGAGAATCCAGACATCACTCGACATACGCTTTGGTACTCCTCTGTTTCAGGATTGAAACATGCAACAAGAAATGGACTATACCTGCAACCGTAGAAGATCCATATATACAACAGTAAAGTAAATCGCTTTCATACAACAAAAACAAAATCATTGTGTAGGCGAAAATTGCATACACTTTTCTGCCAGTTCATTTTCCAATTGTTTTTTCAACAAAATCCTTAAGTAATCATGTATGGCATATCAACCAGTGAGCAAAATAATAAAACTTCATGATTTCACTAGATAGACACAAATTTCTATCCCAATTACATGGACCATGACATTTAAAACACCTTTTTCAAACTCAAGTGTCAATCGGACCTTGGTGATTTATACTTACTATAATGCATCACAAATTAAATTTGTTAGATAGGAATATTGCTTTATTGGTTGCACCTAACACATTTTACCTAAAAATTTCATACTTAAACAAACTATTGTTCATCTTTTGATTTGTACTAAGCATCTGTGAATGAAACGACATGCACTGAGAAATTTAGGCCTACATCCATGGATGACTAAAGAATAATTCACTAGGTTCAATGAAAGTAAGAGACAAACAGTTGCTTCTCAATATTAAAAACCCTCACCCCAATTATATGTTTACTGTTAAAAATGTTTTACCCTAACTACTAAATTTAAAAGGTTTCTAATTACCTAGTCCCTTTGCTTCGCTACCTAACCTCCAGTAGAAGTTCGTTATCCAGTACTGCTCTCTGATGGGTCAGTTTCACAGGTCAAGCCCAGAACTAAATACACCACACACAATTTCATTGGTTGGAAGGAACTTATATTCATCCAGTATTTCAAATTAGATTTTTTAGTGAGCTAATGCCAACCGCCACAGAATTCCTAGTGTGGTGCATTTTCTATTTTACGAGTGGTAGCCAGCCACTCTCATGGCCAAAGAAGTGGTAATTTTGTGGTAGCCACTTGCACGGCCAAAAAAGTGGCAATTTTGTGGTAGCTGACAGAAAACGAATTCCACCCCCCTCAAAACTATCATTTTTTAGAGTTTTAAGGGGTAAACTCAACCGCCCTAAAGATTAAAAACCCTAACCGCAACATTTTTTCCCCATGCTTTCTCATCTCTTCTATCTGTTCTAACTCAGTGCAACAAGTGCGGCAGAGCCGCCAACTATGCAGTATAAACTAGCATTTTGGGGGTTAGCTGTTACAAGCTACTGTCACTATATGAGATTGATAAACCTAGCAGGACATGGAATTTCTAGAGATACAAAACCATTCTTTTGCCTTCACCTAACATTCTTTTGACAGAACTTACTAAAAATGTGAGATAAAAATGCAAGCTTCATTGCAGCATCTTAAAATGATTTTACGAGAAAAAAAAGTACGAAGATTAAAATTACCATCCAGCTTTCCTTCCATTTCCATGCCAAGCACCAATTGGTACTAAGTCAAGAGTATCATTTAATCCTTCCACATAATCTCGCTTGACCTACAAAATGAATGATCAGAATATAATACAGATTTAATACCTAAAATGTCCATAGTCCTGCAGGACAAATACTAACTTTTAACCATTTGTCAGAACGCTTTGATGGAAAATAGCCAGCCTCAACATCCAATGTTTTCACCATAATTCCTTCACATGAAGAGTGGAGTGCATCTTCCAGGAAAGCATTTATCTTTGTTAATGTGGCTTCACAGGCTAAGCAAGCATCATCTGCTTCAATCTACATTTAAGTACTCATATATATGCCTTCATGAAATAGATTTCAGTAGAAGATAGTAATCATAATCTGAAGCGCTTACAGTTGTTTCCTTTGCATATTCAAAATACCCGGGTTTCTCATCATAGAATAAATCCTTCAGATCTGTATAATTTCCAAGACAAACAAAAGGATTAAGATGGAAGTTAATTACAAGTCACAGTACATTTTTGCCTTGCCAGAAAATGCAGAAGATTTAAAATATAAGATGATTAGATGCATACACTTTCGTCTAAGGCGTAGAGGAAAACCCAATAACCTGCAAATTCAAATGAAATATCAACTGCTTAAGGATAATTTGTCTCATATATATTATAGAGCAAATCAATACTGCCCAAACAGACCTACTTTGTATCTAATTTGAGATTCACATGTTTGATCATCATTGATTAACTGCACCATTGTGCATAATGAGAAAATGACACATTTTTTACCCTATCTGGTTTTATGATCCATCTTACATAAGATAGCATCGTTGCACAGTCTTGTAAACTACCCACCCTATACTCCCACACAATCAATATACTATCCGGTATTATCCAGTAGTTAGGATAAAACATCTTTAGTATAGTGCAAAACAAGACCAACGTGTTCACAAGGCACATTTGCTAAGCTCATCACCAATTTATAAAAACTTGAGTGAAAGATAATTACTGCTCTCCATTTGCGAACATGATATCAAAGACAAAGATGCATATATCCACCTGCACGAACAGAAGATATCAGAATTAAATCCAGAGAATTAAACTGCAAATAGATTTGAAGAACTAGAGAAGTACACAGAAAGATAAGAAATCCTACTACAAGAACTAAAGCAAAAACCAAACCACACCAAATACAAAGGAACCAAACCAAAGTAAAATGGCCTAAAAATGAGCTAAATAGAAAAATACAAAGAAGAAGAAGAAGAAAAGAGCATAATTTCAATAGAGCTCTCCAATCCCTCTCTAATTTCCATGTTCTTGATAATTAAATAAATGTTTTAACACTGCATCCTAATAAACTGTTCAAAAAGTTAATGAGTCACGTAACATTCCTAAGATTGTTAAATAATTGGTTTTGATCTAAGTTAATTACAACCTGAAGTTAAATAACTATGCTGTCCATAGAACAAACCATTACCAACATGCATTCTATTGAGATATTGAGTAGGGGGTGGGGGCAGTAATTTTCTTCTTGCCAAACCCTTGTGAAAACCCAAAGCTCCCTCTAAGGCCGAGTCTTTTATTTTGAACTGTAATACTGAATAGAATTAATACAGATGACATGTGTTTCATAGGCCAAATGCAAATGTCCAACCTTGATGCTCTCTGCAGTAACTAACGCATCTTTGCCACCTCTCCCACGTGATGATAGCTCCTGGAAAGACATAATCCTACATCCATTTTTCCTATCAATACCAACAACCTGAAAGGTACCGGAACTATAAAATTATGAGTGAATACAAGGAGCTAAGTTAACAAGAACAAATATAAAGAATATCATGGAAAAAAAAAAAATTGTACTTCCGCATCCATTACAAAAGTTGATGCAACAGGCTTGCTGGCTTCCTTGATTATGTCAATCAGATCAGGAAATCTTGAAGTTGTTTCGTCCCCATTTCTTGAAAAAACACGAATTGATCCATCAACTAACTTGTGAATTTGAGCCCGTTGACCATCATACCTGGGATGCCATTAAACTCAATTCAACGTGTAAAACAAAAATGCAAATTATCTTGAACAAGAAAGACAAGTAATGCCAAAGCGGATCTTAATGCTTAATGAAATCACCACATTGAAAAACACAGAAGATATTTTAAATCTATTCAAGAGATTCTACAAGTTTCACATAAAACTGATTATACATGAAGCTATCTGACTTTTTTGCACCTACTACTACCTCTCTTTTGTACAATAGTGCAAGTAATCACTGCACTATGACAGCCACTTCAGAAATTCTTCTATCAATTACAAACCAGATCAAAATTTCAAATTTTGAAACCGAGAATGTAATAAGTTTATTTTTTTCTTTACCAGCAATCTGATGAATCTGCATTGTACCAGCTTTCCTACCTTCAAGACCATTTTTAAAAGATTAAATCTTTAATTTTGATAAGGAAAGATACTTTTTTTTTTAATAGTCAACTTGCAAAATCTTTAGAATTCAGTCTAGGAAACTTAACCACGTTGTCCCATAAGTTTGTAAAGACATGACTGAGAAGACAGGCAGTGCAACTTAAAGGATTCATCAAATAAGACGCAGGATAATATAGCATTGACATACAAAGTTGAGAAACATCGAAGTCATGTAGAATTGCATAAAAAATTACTATTTTAATATGCACATTGCTTAACAACCAACCTGTCGTGATTGAAACTTCATATATATCCCACCAAAATATTAAATGACAACTTGCTCCTTCATGTTCATTGTTGAATACAATGAGATGTAAGAGAGAAGTGAACATAAAAGGAAAACAACTAACTAATTAAGGAATAGGGCATACTTATATTCACATGTAAATGCTTTATTTTCAAATAGCTTCAGTGCTTGAGGAATACCATTGGTGATCCTATGAAGAAATGGAAAATACAAGAATCAATTGGGAGTTAATAAAGTGAGGACTCGTGAAGACTCCTGAAGTTAAGAAAAGGTTCTAGGAACTTGAAATCAAATCATCAAGATTTCAAGAAAGGGGCGATATATGGAATAGTATATACTTTGCTAGCATAGGCTTAATAGGGATTCCTGGAACCATTGATAAACTTGAAACAGAAAAATCAATGCCTCTGTTCATGAGAGATGGAACTATGAGATCCTGCATAAAGTAAATGACAATGAAATATTTTAACATCACGAGACTGCTTTATTGCTTAGAGTCAAAACTAGGCAGATTATTCTTCACGAATCAACCTTAAAACAAACAAATATTAATTACAGACCATAGAGAGAAAATCAGAACAACTTAAGCAAGTTATTAGAACCTGAAGAGAAATTACTGGTAAAATTGTATATCAAACATAATCAGTATTTGATAATATTAATCAATGCATAAACTTAGAGTGCCTATACTTTCTCACTTTCAACAAAAGCTGCTCAGAAATAAAGAAACATCTAGTGTCAAGCTTCCTATCTCCTACTATATGAGAGTACTGTAGAGTCTTAACAACAACAACCTAATGAATGCAATAATGCTGTGGTTTCAATCAGAAAATCTACCAAAACGCAAGACTCACAATTCAAAGATACAATACTTACCAGATTTGGCAGTATGTTATATGCTTCGACAACTTCCGTAGAGAGAACCTGGGGAGTGAGGAAAAATATTTAGTGACAGATATAAATTCTACTATTAGATAAAACAAGCCCCATGAACCATGTTGACCTGTAACAAACTATTAGTGTTAAATCCAAAGCATTGCAGCACATATAAAATCCATAACCTCACATGTAGCTTCATCTTTTCATACAAAGTTTCACAAAACTTGTTATGGAAAATAGTAATAACTTTTATGTGACACAGATCTAAAAAACATTATAAAGGGGTAAAACATTGAAGGGTAAGCCTTCCAAGTTTGAGCCAACAGAAATAATAGATAAAAGAAAAGGAAACATGAATGCTAAGAATTGCGACCAAGTCTATAATCAGTGAATCATTAAAGTTTCATTGGAATTTGAAAATTACTACACTACTGTTTTTGCATTATTTACAAGCTAATTACATGATACAATGGCCTTTTGGCTCTTACTAATCTAGGTTGACTCTGAATTCGATAAAATTATTTACAAGTTTTACAGGAATTAGCATGAATATAAAAGATAGAGGTCTTGTGAAGATGCACCATTTATGCTGGCTAATTTGTCAGCATAATGCTTGAATATTTAAGAAGTTTCCGCTAATGAATTTCCCACCAGACTGAAATTTTGGGGTTGTTAATTTAGTGTCTAATAATGTCAATTTGTCTAGCTAACAGCTCTGGCACTTACCTTGAAATTATATTCCCTTCAGCATCAGCTACTTCAGAGCAAGTAAAGAAGAAAAGAAAGAATCTTAGTGATGTGCATTCTGTTTGTTCATTGGTATTTTCTTTTCTTTTCTCTATGGAGAATTTGTCCTAGTGCAGCAGTAAGGTTGCACCTTGATGACAGATTGATCATGATTCAAATATGGAAAAGTCTCTTTGCATATAAGAGTGCGTATAATGACCCTCCCCTATACCATTGCAGTGAGTAGCCTTCTAACCCTGGGTACACTAGGTTTTTTTTTTCTTTGGAGGATATGCTATCCTCTGCTACTGCACTTTTCTCTCTCCCTCTTATCTGAGAATATTTCTTGTAATGTATTAATACTGAGTATTGAAAATGAAATTTTTGGTTGTTCCATTGCTAGACATTCAGGGGATTAAAGAAACTAACATATCAATGATGTCTGTTGAATTTGGAAGGAGGGCATTTAGAAAGATAGGGAACATAATCTACGAGAGAAGGAAAAGCCTTTTATTCTCATAGAATGTAATGTATAGGTTTTTCATATAGTCCGTACACATAAACTCTTTCGGGAGAATTACTGGAGGTTATCCCTTAAGATTATAACAAGTGAGGCAACTTCCAAGAAACCAATATCCATGAACATTAAAGCATTTTAGCATTGGATAGTTGAACTAGAAACTTCTACCAATGTCTTGTATTATGTGTTACTCATGCTTTTCCCTAAATATATTCTCCAATAAGGTTATCTTATATATTAACAAAATCTTATCTCCTATTATCCTATTAAATTAAAGGTCCTCTACATAGAAATGGTACATGAAAAGTAATTAATAAGACAAAATAATATCAATCATTAAAAAGCATATAGGGAAACAAAATAGCACGTTAATGCATAAACTTAGTCATAGGTAAAAGCAGATGACTGCAGAATGAACCTGAAGTTTCTCCTTCAAATTTTCTGCAGTTCCTCCTTGGTGAAAAGTAGGGCTAGAATTCATAACAACAGCATGAGCCAATGCAGGCAAAACAGTTCTAAGCATGGCCCCAATCCTTAAGTTCCTGACCTACACAGGAAGCGGAGTTCAAACTTGGACTCAAGCATAGAAGGATAAAAATCTATCTATCTACCTATTGATATCAAGGCATTTGAGAAGTATACCACCAGTCACCATCATATACAAACATTCAGAACAGTAGATATTGAAATGTAATGTGTAGAGAGAAGATCACACAACCTAGCCTGATATGACTGCTGATGAACTAACTTAACCATTTATAAGAAATGTCCCCTTTCTCATGTTTATGATCACAATAAGAAATGTCATGTCTGCAGCGTAGCAAATAAATCAAGCCACATTCTCATCTGTTTAGAGATAAGATAAACCCAAATCCAAATTCCTCACTAGTAAGTACTACTTAGAATCTTTCTTTTCCATAGACCCAGTTGAAGCAGTATACACATACCTTGATGAAATTTATCTAAAATATGGATAAATACCTAACCATAACAATCTGTAAGTGCCACTACAAGCCATTAATAAGATTTATGGCGCATCTAATAAGGATAAATACCTATATAACAATCTGCAACTGTAAGTGCCTTGACCTTGAAATAGGATAAACTTCCCTCACACAAAACTTGTATGCACCAAAAAAAAAAGATATTTACCAAGGTGCGAACAAGAAACTTCATCTCCTTCTCACGGCAGGAGTGCATGAGATGAACAATGATGCCTTTCTTCCGAGATGTACTTCCACTGCCTGTTTGTACACTGATGAACACTACATAAGAGCATGCGGAGCAGAACTAAAAGTCCACCTAACTAAAGAGCAATACAAACATTTGAATTACATTAAATTAACCATGACCCTAAGTCTGGCACCAACTTTAACTAAACATTTGAAGAACAGACAATTGGGAGGTATTATACGCATTGTGATCTTAGGTTACCATACCAAACAGAATGGCTGTTAATACCTTATCTTCTGTAGCGCAGAGAAAACATCCTTAATTAGAAGTGGTGTAGGTGGTGCAAGCAATCTCTGTGTTTGACGGCATTCTTGAGCAACATCACCTTTAACCATTGCAGGTTATTTCAGTTATTAAAAATCCTCACAGATAGAACATGTTTAGTAGTAAAACAGTAAAAAACTATGAAAGCAATCATCCAACCAAGATCACCAAATTTGTTGTACATCTCCCTTATTTTCAAACGATTTGTTCCACATGCCTCTTCAAGTGCACCAGTGACTAAACTTCCACCAATATTTAGTTCCTGACATTAATAGTATTAAGTAAGGAACTTTGTTAGTGCATAATAACACTCATATTGCAACACTGTAGATTCCTATTCGCATTCAAACTTAAAACAAATAAAACCCAAAAACAGTAATGTAAGTTTGCAAATAGGTATTTTTATGGCATAAATAAAGTGAAATTAAATTGGCTGATAGATTTTAGTGGTAAATTTTTAATATAGAAGTAAGAAATACTATTAGCTTCAAGGGGAGAAGAAAAATAATGCAGAGTGACATAGGGGACCCTGCTTCCTACATGCTCACATGTTATCTATAACTATGTTTATAACTGTATATAAAGGGGATATGAGACTTTGGTGTACACATTTTTGTGTTCCATTTTGCCCCTATATCTTCCTTTATAGTTCTTCTTGGTAAGTGGATTTATGTCTAATTTAATCTCGCAAAACTGACTTGTAAGATGAGAATTGTACCCCACTTATTTATTATAATTCGGCCTTCTTCCTAGTCAATAAGAGATATCGAACAGTCCTCTATTTATTCTTATAATTACACTCTTCAAACCACGCATATCTCTAACTGTATCATGCAAACCACCCATTTATATTATTGAATTTATTAATTTTAAAAAAATAAATAGAGCCTCGAAATACCTTTTTTTTCCTCTTTTATTGTTGATATCACAGCTACACTCGTTGTTGTGATAAAAAAAAATGAAGGAATAGCAATTCAAAGAAAAACTAGAGATGCAAAATGGCTAGTTTTGATACAAACAGTCACCCTCAAGCAACAATGAAGGGCTAAAATGCCATATATAACAAATTGTCAATGTGCACCAAGGAATTCAGGTCCTGGGCTTCAAAAACTTGATACAGCACATATAAAAGAGCAAAGGAAAGGATAAATGTTTTACTTTGATTTATTCATTTATTTTTCAAATTACTCGGTAGCCATTTCATTCTCATCAATGATAAAGATTACAATCCCAAATGTCAGAACGGGAAAACCTACCTTATTTTCATGGTCTGCAGCAATTTTGTTTGTGCATAGATACACAGCAGGAAGCACATCTGCTGGAGATAAGGCCAACAAACTGTGTAATAGAAACATTGCATGCAAACAATGTTCTTTAATTAGCCAATTACAGGAAAAACTGTTTCATTATTCCATAAAAAGGAGAGTGGAAATGAAATAATACAGAGTGTGACTAGTAACAAGTGAACCTTCTGAACATATTGCATAACAATGAAGTAGCTTTAATCTTTCCTCTCTCACCCTCAAGCAGGTTGAAGGTTCGTGCAATATGTAAATATGGTGCAGGCTGTCCTTCTCTCCAACATGCTGCTCATTTATGTCGATTGTATACATAGGTTACAACACAGAACATGAATATTAAAAAGTAAAAATAAAAGTAAAAGCAGGGGTTTGAAGAACTTCTAAACCAATATATCCGGGGGATAAAAACTAAAACAAACCATGTTCTTTAGGGTTGTATTGCTCTGGTGGTAGAGATAGTACAGTAGCATCTACATTATCGTTTAACACTTTCTGCCCAGAAATATCAGGCGTTACTCTCAATCCCTCTGATGCACGCTTCTTTACTAAAGGTCTATCAATTTTGCTTTCCTCTAGAACTGATAATTCATTTTCATTTTCGCTAAGATTTCCGGAATTACAGTAATATATATCCAGTGCTTTATTGACATCTCCTTTTGTCTTCTTAATTATAGTCATGGCATGTTTCTTTAATGACTCATTCCCATTTATTATCTGCAAAAATTGATCAATTTCATCCTTGTACATTTGTCCAACATCAGCTGGCAACAAGTCCTCAACTTCAGAGCTTTGGTCAAGCTTTGGTTCAGAATTATCAGATTGAGTACCACCAGGCATCTCAGGTGTTACTTTACTGAAGAATCTTGTAAGTGTGGACTGCTTTGAACCACTTGGTTCAGATTTTGCTTTGACTTTGCCTTTTTTGTTTTGCTTACTGTCACTACTTCTCTTCCTTTTGGCAGGAGAAATGGGGCTGGGTGCTTTAGGCCTCAGGATAGTTAATTTGGAGTCTTGACTCGGAAAGATGTCTGCATTTTTGCAAGTGTTGTGTGTATTATTAAGGCTAGGTTTTACAAGTGAATCAGTGTCATTTAGCGTGCAGCACTTGGATGTTGAAACAGGAGTTTGACTGGAAATCACTTGCTCATGAAACTCAGTTTCACGTTCATAGAAATTAGAAACAGCTTCAACAACATTGCTCCCTGAGATGCTGATTATATCCAGCATCTGGTCTCGGGTGACCCACGTGGGCAAACAACAACTAAGTTCTCCAATTATTTTCTCTTTTTCTTCATCATTCAGCAAAGTAGGATCTTGTTTACAAGTATCTCCCATAGAAGAAGAAGGCAAACCCACACCCACATCTGGATCAATACTTCTATCACCCTCTATCTCCTCCAATGGAATGACTTCTTTGTCCATGCCTTGACCAGGTTCCAGAGCATCACTAACAGCCTTCTCAGCCTTGAAACCCACTTCACCAGGTGCACGGCAAAAACCCCTTAAAAACTCGTGCTTATTAGCATTCTCATCGACCAACCCAGCAAAATGCTTCCTAATTCTGTCAGCATGTTTACTGTCACTCTTCTCAACATCCAAACCCACAGTCGGAACAACCCGCTTTGGCTTCAAAAACTTCACATACTCCCTGAGCTCATCATAGTTCGAGTGCTCACTATAGGGCACAAGATGAATCTGAAATGAATCCTTGGACTTCACTGCAAACCTACTGCGCTTCACCTCATAGGTCCACCCGGTTGGAACAAAGCCCACAACCCTAGAGTAGGAACCCCCTCTCTCAGCCATAACCTCCTTCATCTTAACAAAATTAGGCCTAAAGTATGGCCATGTCTCCCCCAACACATTCCACCCAACTACATGAATATTACTCTCTAACCCATTCTCAGTAAACTCACCGCTCTCCCCATACCCAAGAACCCTCAAAACCTCCATCTTCCTAGCATCAACATGTATCTTCCTCTTAAACCTATGAGCAAGCTCTAGCAAAATCTTCTCCTTCCCAATAACATAAGTAGCAACAAGAAACAGAACTTTATCATTACTATCACTACTCTCACGCTCAATCCTCTCCACAACACTGGCAACGTAATCGATGGATTCATCTTGCGAGGGGAAAACGAACTTAGGGTTACAATACGTGGTGTCGAGAAACACCGCATCGGCGCCGACGAAGGAGGCGAGGGCGGGCTCCGAAAGCATGGAACTAGAAAAGCGGAAGTCGCCGGTGTGGACGTACCTTAGGGCGGCGGTGCCATCGGCGCTGGGGAGGGCGAAGAGGAACTGGACGGCGCCGGGGCAGTGGTTGGCGTCGAGGAGGGAGACTCGGACGCCGTCAATGAGGAGCGGTTGGCCGAGGGGGAGGGGGACAACGAGGGCGGCGGGGACGTGGAGGATGTGGCGGAGGAGAGAGGCAGTGGTGGCGGAGCAGAAGATGACGCCGCGGGACCAGGAGGCGGAGAGGCCGGTGTAGTGGTCGGAGTGGAAGTGGGAGAGGAAGTAGGAGTGGGAGTGGGGGCCGGCGTGGCGGAAGGCGTCGACGAGGAAGCGGGTGTGGGGGATGAGTTTGGAGT
>Ga0123340_1001147_pt1 | contig 21213 bp, 23 predicted proteins | sample SirMexnodulemix_FD_89961 | JGI IMG/M metagenome (GOLD analysis project Ga0123340, IMG submission 89961) | Root nodule microbial communities of legume samples collected from Mexico - Siratro Mexico nodule mix | ecosystem: Host-associated > Plants > Roots > Nodule | place: Mexico: Nepantla... | reverse complement strand
TCTCTTATTCCAAAAGAATCGTTTATTATAAAAAAAAATCAGAAATAAAAAATTTGATATTTTTTTTCCAAATTAAATAAGTTAAACCACCATATAGATGGTTTAGAAATAAATTTGGTGAATGGGTTGAGTGGGTCCTCTGGTTTTAAGAACTAAAATTACACACTACCATGCACTGATTGCAGTTGTGTTGGAGGCATGGGTTTAGTCTCTCATCTCACTCATTAGTTGTACTTGTTGCTTCGAGTAAAGAACAATAATAATAATAATAATATAAGTATTAAATTATTTTAAATATGATAAGCACAAAATAATATTATATATTTTAGATATTTGAAAAAAATTTATTACCATGCATGGAAATAGTTTTTTTAAGAAAATATATATTGGAAATACTGGTCATATGTATGCTGAAAACAACACGTAAAGTGAATAGTCTCTATAGGGTCCATTCCCAAAGACATGCCAACTAATTCAATTTATGACTTGTTGCTTCATTTCAAACGTTAGAGTTGAATTCATGGAAGCCATGTTCTTTTTTCCTTTTACGTTGAGCTAATTTCAACAGCAAAAGGTGGACATTAATGTGATTGTTAGTGAGAGAGAAGAGTTTGTGATTTGGTGTAGGTTAGCTCCCTCATTATTGCTGCCAGAGTAGATTTGTAGTTAAGTAGGAAAATGATCTAGCTCTGTGTCACCAATTCTAAGTGCTTAGTTTGAATCTCTATTTATTTCATGCTTTCATATCTTGTGTGCACAAAATCTCTATTTATTTCATTTGATCTTCACTAGAGATTTTGTTGAACTGGTTTAAATATCTCCTACTTATTTTTGTAAGTGGTGAATGTTGCATTTCTTGGTAGCCTCACACTGAATTTCATACACAGGTATTTTCTCTTGGTTCCTCTAAACTCCAAATGTGAACACTTAGGATTGAAGATAAGGCTTTTTTTTCTAATGAAGATGGTCCATTTGTGGATCATCTTCTTCACAAATCTGCATGGCATTTTTTGCTTGCAATGATCATCTCTGAAAATCTGGTCTTTAATTGAGCTGAATGGAGTCATGTGATTCATATATGTTGCCAACCTTGTACATGCTTCCAATGAGAGTTATTCTAGTATGATCTGCTGATTCTTCCAATTTAACTGTTTTGTTTGTTTAATGTTTTTGACATTGTTGCTAAGGTGAATGATGTTATGTTTGTTAGGATATTGGTGGTATGCTTGCTTTGAGTTGAGTGTGAAATTTTTGACCCATCTGCATCCCTTTTGAATGTCCTTTGTCCCAGTAAATGTCTTAATCCAGCTCCAAAGACAAAAGTAGTTTTCAGTATTTGAAGGTGAACTTTTAGACTATGCAATGGCCAGGTTTGGTGGCAAAAACTAGAAATCAACACTCATGATTCACAACATCATTTTAAATTACAAGATTTCAGCCTACTTTTAGCGACAATGCCTTTTCTTTATGAAGTACAAAAGTAGTCAAACTTTAGCTTTTTCTTTTTTGAGTTCTTTTTTTCTTGGATTCTCAATAACAATCCTCCTTCTTCCCTCTTCCTTCTTGCTTGTTTTTTTTGGTACATATATTTTTTCGGTAAAGGAATCTTCTTACTTCTTTTGAAAATAACCGATTTATTTGAAAATTTTACCAACACAAAAAGTTCAAGTTCTCTAATAACGGAATTGCTAAACTTATCAATTTCTAAATCCACTCTGCCATTTCATGTCAAGTTCTGCATCACTTTCCAAGTGGCATATCATTGTTTTTAGACTAAACTTTTTCTTACTCAAATAACTCAATGTGTATGCACAAAATAAGTAGTTCATTATGATTTTCAGCATTTTTATCCTTCTCAGCCATATGATCAGCTAACACTTTACCATGATTTTTCAAAGCTGAACCAAGCAAGGATGAAGAACAGCTAAGGTCAGAACTTGGAACTATCACCTGCCTCCACTTCACACCAAACAAGAACCAATGAAGTTCCAATTCAATGCTGCTTCATTTGTTCTGCTAAGCTTCATAATGTCTCTCTTTGGCCTGATTGTAGCTGACTTGAACTCGGACAGACAAGCTCTTCTTGAGTTCTTTTCGAATGTTCCACATGCTCCAAGGTTAAATTGGAGTGAGTCCACTCCAATTTGTACTTCTTGGGCTGGTGTGACTTGCAACCAAAATGAAACTAGTGTAGTTAGCATCCATCTTCCAGGGGCAGGTTTCAAGGGCTCCATTCCAGAGAACAGCCTAGGAAAACTCCATTCTCTCAAAATTCTGAGCCTTCACTCCAATGGCCTTAGTGGAAACCTTCCTTCTGACATCCTCTCTATTCCTTCACTCCAATATGTAAACCTACAGAAAAATAACTTCTCAGGTCTAATCCCTTCTTCTATCTCCCCTAAACTCGTAGCATTAGACATTTCCTCTAACAATTTCTCAGGAAGTATCCCACCTACCTTACAGAATCTCAGTAGACTCACCTGGTTGTATCTCCAAAACAATTCCCTCTCGGGGGCTATTCCTGACTTCAACTTTCCAAGTCTCAAGTATTTGAATTTGAGCTATAACAACTTCAATGGCTCAATTCCAAATTCCATCAACAACTATCCCTACACTTCTTTTGTTGGGAACTCTCACTTGTGTGGGCCACCTCTTAATAACTGTTCTGCAGCCTCCACTCCATCTTCCCCCCTTTCTCCTTCTCCTGTTTACCAACCACTCTCTCCAGCAGCAGCTCCCCAAAATAGAAGTGCTACCACTTCAAAGAGTTACTTTGGCCTAGCTTCTATACTTGCTCTGGCGATTGGGGGCTGTGCCTTCCTCTCTCTCCTGGTTTTGGTGATGTTTGTATGCTGTTTAAAGAAGAGCCAAAGCAGTGGCATACTTAGAGGAAAGGCACCGTATTCTGGAAAGACTGAGGTTTCAAAGAGCTTTGGGAGTGGGGTGCAAGAAGTTGAGAAAAACAGGTTGTTTTTCTTTGAAGGTTGCTCTTACAGCTTTGACCTTGAAGATTTGTTAAAGGCTTCAGCTGAAGTTCTTGGAAAGGGGAGCTACGGAACAACATATAGGGCTGCTTTGGAGGATGGAACAGCAGTGGTAGTTAAAAGGTTGAGGGAAGTTCTAGTTGGAAAGAAGGAGTTTGAGCAGCAGATGGAGGTTCTAGGAAGAATTGGTCGGCACCCCAATGTTATGCCCCTTCGAGCTTTTTACTTCTCCAAAGATGAGAAACTTCTAGTATATGACTACATGCCTGGAGGCAGCTTGTTTTCCTTGTTGCATGGTACATTTTTTTACATTGATTATGAATACATTATCTCTTTCTGTTACCTTAATTCAGGCACAAATCTCTTTTAATGACAATGGACAAAATATGCTGTCTTTTGTGCACCATTCAACAGCTGCATTATGTTACTTATGTAGCAATAAGCAATTCATGCTACTAGCTGACACATATTTTCTGTTGTGAACTATAACAAAGATACATCTTTGCCTAATTCTTCTATCATTCTCAAACAACAACAGGAAACAGAGGCATGGAAAGAGCTCCATTAGACTGGGATTCAAGAATGAAGATAGCACTTGGAGCTGCAAAGGGAATTGCTTCCATTCACACTGACCACATGGATTCAAAGCTTACTCATGGCAACATCAAGTCCTCCAATGTGCTCATAACCCAAGAACATGATGGCTGCATCACTGATGTGGGACTAACTCCTATGATGACCACCCAATCAACCATGTCAAGAGCCAATGGCTACCGTGCTCCTGAAGTAACTGAGTACCGGAGGATCACTCAGAAGTCTGATGTTTACAGCTTTGGAGTGCTCCTTCTTGAAATGCTCACTGGCAAGGCTCCAATGGGATATCCTGGCTATGAGGACATGGTTGATCTTCCAAGATGGGTGAGGTCTGTGGTTCGAGAGGAATGGACCGCTGAAGTTTTTGATGAGGAACTGCTTAGAGGGCAGTATTTTGAAGAGGAGATGGTGCAGATGCTTCAGATTGCACTGGCATGTGTGGCAAAGGTGGCAGATAATAGGCCAACAATGGATGAAACTGTTAGGAACATAGAGGAAATTAGGCTTCCTGAATTGAACAACCGTAACACATCATCTGAGTCTGAATCTAATGCACAAACTCCATGATTATTATGTATGCACAACCGTATGCTTGTCCTGGCATGGACTTCTTGTTTTCTGTACCACACAAGGAATAACCTTGTTGTGTCTCTAGAGTATTCAAGTTATGATAACTGTATTGTTGTATCATGGTATGTTAGATGACGTAGTAGTTTCTTATTCCACAAATGTAGTAAGAAACGTAGTGTCAAGTGAGTGACATTGAAGAAGTAAAAATTTAATCTTGCAGTTCAGTATCACTCATTTGTGTATCTTGCATGATCTTTTATTGTCACATTGTTCCGAATAAGAAATTGAAATTTAGGAATTCCCATATCAGGGTATGTGTCAAATGCACTCAGTTACACTTACACCTACGGTTGAATTAGGACAGAATGTTCGCTCACAAATTTTCTTGTAAAATTGATCTATGGTAGAATGGGATCTTTTTATAATTCACATTTTAGTAGAAGAAATTACTGATTTTTTTATAAAACATTTTATAATTTCTATATGGCTAGATGTTAAAGAGCTGGGTTATAGATATGATGACCCTACAAAAACAAAGCATGTAGGAAGGTGGGGATATGAATATGTCAGCATGAAAACTTGTACAAATTCATTGTTCATGGCTTTTGATTGTGGCACAATTGCAACAGTATGTTGAAATTGAAGTCTCTTAGGTCTCTATCGTACAACCAAGTGGGTTGCAAATATGTGTATCACCTAAGAAACCAAAAGTGTACAAGGCTATAAGGTGAAGAGGATAATACTGTAACTTGAATTTATTTACTCGTGCAGAAAGTTATGGCTGTTATGGCTGACAATAATGGATGATGGTCAGTAATAAAGGAAGGTTGACAAAAGCCAACTTGCATGGTATCATTGTAGGCTTATTCAAATTCCATACATGTAGCAAAGGTGTTTGTAGCGAGAACATGGAAGGTAAGAATTGGACCACGGTTAGAATATTATAATTAGAGAAACAAATCAGTAGAATATCATAGATAATCAAGGGAATATCAGAGAATATCAATAAGAATATAAGAAAAATAATTAGGAAATATCAGAAATAATCAAGGGAGTATAAGAGAATATAAAAGAATATCGAATGTATTTATTTAGAACAATTTCTATATTTAGTTTCCTAGAATTCTATATTAAGTGAATTGTTGTAAACAAAGAAAAAAAATTCAAGAAAAGCCTTATTCCATGTTATCATATTCTTTGTTCATTTTTGTTAATAGTTATCATATCCTTGTCTAACCTTTCCTAACCTTCGATACTATCGTAAGATGGTATCATAGGGCTGTTAGATCCTGGGAAATCAAAAACCAACATCATTGTTCCATTACCCCTCACAACCGAGAAACACAAAAAAAACCAAAAGTGTCATTTTCAGATAATGAAATTGGCAACAACATCCATCAAAACCAGAATAACTCCTCAACCATTACTGATGAGCTAACTTTGCAAATTACAAATATGTTTCGTAATGGCCTAGGGATTCAGCAAACACAAGCCAATCTTGACAATTTGTCAATTGGTTTCAAATTAAATGAAGACATTGTGGGCAACACTCATGAAGAAAGCTATAGGTAGCAGAGGAAAGAAGAGTCATCTGACAGGTATACCTTCGGCACCAGAAGAGATAGAACCAGCATATGAAAAATGGGAACATGCAGACCAAACTGTCTTTATCTTGATAATTCAGAATATTGAGACTAGTTTGATAAACAATGTTTCCCAGTTCCCAACCGCCAAGGCTTTATAGGAGGGATTGGCTACTACCTATGGAAACGGCACAGACCCGATGCAAATTTATGATTTACACCAAAAAGCCAACACACAAAAATAGGGACAGGATACCCTAGAGGATTTTTGGAACAAATTACAAACTATATGGATGACGATTGACAGAAAGCAACCAAATCCTATGAAATGCTCAGATGCTATTGTAACTTTCAACAAAATTAAACAAGAACAGAGACTATATCAGTTCCTAATAGGGATAGATGAAAAATTTGAAGTCATTCAAAAAGATCTTTTGATGCAAGAGAAGACCCCTTCAGTAGAGTCTGCCTATGCTACTGTGCGAAGGGAGGCGGTCCGACTCCAAATTCTAAAGCCTAACACCAGTAGCGAAGGGAACATATCATTAGGGGAGGTCGGAATCGGATTAACCGCAAGAAATAGACCACCGGGACAGGGACAGGGATGGAGTCGCTCAGAAACCGCCGGACGGCATCCATCACAGTGAGACAAGGAAGACAAAAGCCACCTCCACCATACTCATTGCGGAAGGAAGAAACACACCAAAGAGACTTGCTTCAAAATCGTGGGTTATCCCGAATGGTGGGAAGATTCTAAACCAAAAAATCGCAAGGCTGCCACCACTGTGGGCATCCCGCAGATCACAAGTAGCAGCAGTAGTGACACCGAAAGAGAGGAAGAAGCAAAATCGCAAGTCGTTCAAAGGAAGAGTTACGGTCACTCATAGAGGTAAAAAAAATAGGAGGATACCAGCTCAGGAAAATTTGATCAAGGAATTTTTGATTGTGGGGCAACTAACACCATGACCCTCATGATTTTAACAGTCTTTCAACACCTGTTCAAACCCATATTTGAAACAGTCAGTGAAGAATTAGTTACAGTCCAAGGAAGGGGCTCAATTGTTTTTTTCAGAAAAATTAAAATTAAAAAATTGTCTCTATCTTCCTGCACAATCATCAAAATTACTTTTTGTAAGCCAAGTTACAATGGAGCTGAATTGTGTGGTTCTCATGTTTTCTACTTTTTTTCTTTTACAGAACATTCTTACAAAGGAGATTATTGGGTTTGGTACTGAATGTAGAGGTCTTTACTAAGTTGATGAGGTTGCTCACAAGAGACATGCCATGCTTGCTCATGGAACAATTACAAGGCAACTCTGGTTATGGCATAGACGTTTGGGACATCCTTCATTTTGGTACCTTAAGATTTTATTTCCTCGTTTATTTACTAGTAACACTGAGTCAATCAAATGTGAAACTTGTATACAGGCAAAGAATTATAGAGTTACTTTTCCTCCTAACAACAAAAGAATTAATTATGCTTTTTCATTAGTACACTCTGATGTGTGGGGCCCAGCTCTTAATTTTCATAATAATCAATTTCAGTATTTTGTGTTATTTGTGGACGATTTCTCTCGCATGACGTGAGTATATTTTCTAAAACACAAATCTGAAGTACCCGATAAGTTCTATACATTTTATCAAATGATTCACACTCAGTTTGACAAGAAAATCCAAGTACTTGGATCAGATAATGGTGGAGAATTTGTTAACAAATCAATGCAAGAGTTATTTTTTAGAGAAAATGACTTAATTAATCAAACTTCGTGTCCAAACACACCCCAACAGAATGGTGTACCAGAACGGAAAAATCGTAAGCTACTAGAGATGACTCGGGCCATGATTTTTGATGCACAGGTTCCAACACGCTTTTGGCCAGAAGTTGTCGCTACCTCGACTTATCTTTTGAACAGGCTACCCTCCGAGATCCTTAACCACAGAACCCCCTACAAATCCTAGCTACTCAGACTAATATCCCTCATGTCCAAATGTTACCATCACGAGTTTTTTGGTGCTTTGTGTTCGTTCATATTCCCAAAGCTAACAAAACCAAATTTGATCCATGTGCTGAGAAATGTGTCTTCGTTGGATATGCTACACATCAAAAGGGGTATCGATGTTATAACCTAATCACTTAACGTGTATATGTGACTATGGATTGTGATTTTTTAGAATCAGAATATTTCTTCAGTAGCCAACTTGATGTTTAGGGGGAGAAAACTAGTGAACTACCAAGTTGGTTAGGTAGCCTTAGTTACAAGAAACTGTTCCAAAAGAGCAAGTAGATGGAGCCAACGAGCATGTCTCTGTCAATGTAGGAGGGACGAACACAACTAATGAGGATCCTTCTGAGAATATCCAACAAGAGGTAAGTGATTCTTACTCTACTGAGCTGTCTCCTATTATGAATGAAGTCACTAACAATGACAGGTTAGCACCAGAACTAGAGTCTTTCACACTTTTGCCAAGAAGAAACAGAGGGGTACCACCTGACTGATATTCTCCAAAACATGTTCCCCAAAATTCCAGGTATCCTATGAAGATAACCAGAGAAGGAGTAACAGACATTGCAAGAGCTTTTCTTACCTCCCTTCTAGCTGAAAACATTCCAAAAAAATTCACGAAGCTAGTAAGAAGGGCTAATGACAAGAAGCTATGAAAACAGAGAATCTAGTACAACATGACAAAACCAAACACGTTGAGCTGGACATACACTTCATTAAGAAGAAGATTGAGGATAACAATATTGAGCTTCAATTTGTAAGGTTAGAAGACCAGTTGACAAACATTCTCACCAAAGTTGTTACAAGCAAAGCATTTACCCGTGTCCTCAGCAAGCTAAGCATTGGTGATCTCACTACTCACCTTGAGGGGCAGTGTTAGAATATTATAATTAGAGAAACAAATCAATAGAATATCAGATATAATCAAGGGAATATCAGAGAATATCAGTAAGAATATCAGAGAAATAATTAAGAAAGTATCAAAGAAACAAATGAGTAGAATATCAGATATAATCAAGAGAATATCAGTAAGAATATCAAAGATAATCAAGGGAGTATCAGTGAATATCAGTAGAATATCAGATAATATCAAATTTATTTATTTAAAATAATTTCTATATTTAGTTTCTTTGAATTCTATATTAAGCGAGCTATTGTAAATAAAGAAAAAAACATTCAAGAAAAACCTTCTTCCATGTTATCATATTCTTTGTTTAATTTTGTTTATAGTTATCATATCCTTGTCTAACTTTTCTTAACTCTCGATACCATCATAAGAATCACACCTTAAATAAAATTTTACAACAAATAAATGTTATAATGGACTCCAAGAATTCTTTCACCGTTGATGTCAGTATGGTCAACTACTGTGTTTCGGTCTTACCAATTGCAACGTTAAGACTTAGCTGCAATAATATTGATAAAGGTGTAGAGTTCACTCGGGACTAATGGATCAATTTTAATGAATTTCTAAAATAAGTCTTAGATTCCTATATAAAGTGGGTTATGGTGAGGGATAAAGTAGGTTTGATGCAAAACAATATTAAAATAAGGTTTCAATTCATTAAATATCTTTTAGAATTATATAAATCCTTACAAATATTTATTTTTGAAGTTTTTACTATGAAGTGATTATTAATTAATCTTTATTGTTAATTAATCTTTATTGTTTGTAACTTAATTGTAAGGTTAGAATTAAATTTAACTTAGACTTTACTCAACTTAAGTCCATTTTATATGATTTGGACTCAATTTGACTAGACTTTTCTTGATTTGAACCTAGCACTATACACAATACAACTCAATTTGATCTTGGTTCATATCAACTTGACTTAATAGTGACTCAACTTGACTTGAATTCAATTCGATTTGACTACTCGACTTAATCCAAATCATCTTTACATAAGTTAGATAAAGATTGACTTGACCTATTCTTAATTCAACCCAACTCGAAATTTTAGAACTACAATGTAGAATTTGATGTATTAGTTAAAATTTCTATGATTTAAAAAGTTAGGAGATAGTGATGACATTTATGTCGGATGAAATTTAATTTTTTACATTAATACTTGTTGAAGATATGGATTGGATTAAAAAAAAAAGAATTTTGAAATATTTTATAAACTTTATATATATGAAGGGATAAAATTTAAATTAATAACATAAAAACAAAGAAAATATATAACTCAATATAAAATTTTGAATTTAACAAAATGTCCAATCTGGTGAAATTTCAATTTTTAAAACATTACGTGAATTTGTGCGATTTGTGTTAGGCAATTAAAACAATATTTTGATATCTAAAATAGCTTAAAATTGTTCTTTTATTTTAATCATTAAAATTGCGTTTTAATAACCTACCAAGGAGAGTTTCACTCCTGAAATATTGAAGTAATTTTAATTTATTAAAATGTAAATTCAATAAACTAATATTCTATCTTAGAAACAAGTTCAACATCATTTTCACGGATTAAAACACTTTTTTTAACTGATTAGAACATGTATAAACATTATAATGAAGGTTATATGATTCTTAAAAGTCATTTTTATAAGATTTAATAAGATCAATGAAAACTTATTTACAATCCTTAAAACATTAATCTACAAACCAAAACTAAGATTAACTGCAAAATCTTCAACTCATTGTAAAATTCAAGTACCTAGAAATATTAAATGAACTAAATCAAATTTACTTTGATTCTTCAATCTTAGCACTTTGCAATGGTTTCATTCATTGATCTACCAACTGAAAAAATGCCTGGAAACATTAAAGACTTCTTACTAGATTTTAATACCAAAAACTGATGATTTCCTCAAATTTTATTGTTCCTTCTCAGAGATGAAAATTTGATTTTGTATTATTTAAAGACTGATGAAAGTTACAGGCCTATAACGTGTCATTAAACAAATCAATTTTGATTTTTCCCCTCACATGAAGACATGGGAAAAGTACCTGCAGGTGTGGATTTTCTACTCTGCATAGTTTTCAACGCAATTAGATTTACTGAAATCATCAAAACTTGGAGTGTGATATCCTCAACACCAATGTGCTCGGAACTCCAAAGTAATTAAACTAAAGAAAATTGATGAATACAAATAATTCATGTTTCTTACTTCAATAGATATAGAAATCAAAAAACTTAACAAGATTCCAAGCACATTGAAGAGTATTTTAACCTGTTGTTTGTCCACTCAAATGCTTTAAAAGGGAAAAAGATATTTAGAGTACTAAACCTGTCACATCAATCTCCTTAAATCTCCAAGGCATGGTTCAAAGCTGTACATCTTTTGTGTCAACATTTGTAACCCTAGAAAATTAATAGGTTTTTCCTTGTAAACAATCACGTGTCAACTCAACAAAGAAAAACATATTTGGAGATTACGTGCATGGATTTCATCAATTGATTTCCATGCATATCCCAGAATATCCAAAGGGAACCAAGGAATCAGAATCCCTTGCCAAGGAACAAAGAACGATGAAAGAAGGCACTAAGATGATAAACACAAGATAATAACAAAGCTATGCTTTTTTATATATGGAAACCTATTGCAACTTAGCCATTAAGGAGGGTTTCTCAAGCTTCAACACTAAACATTGTGTGTTCTCAAATATCAATGCATGTTCCTAGAACCAGACGATATTTGAGACTCGATGTTACCTATGATGTTTTTCCAGCTCTAAGAAAGCAATGTCTGAATTGTCTAAATCCAAGAAGACAAGTACTTGTTTCCTAAATATGGCCTATAAAACTGTCATGTTTCTACTCTTTTCTCCTGCTCGCGTTTTACCATCAGATACCAACCTTTGTCGAGAGCCATGGCCACCAACCAAGGTGTCCTATCAACACTTGACAAAGCCAAGACACAAAGCTACCACTTCAAAGCAATTGTGATAGCCGGGGTGGGGTTCTTCACTGATGCATATGATCTTTTTTGCATCACTACAGTTACCAACCTCATAGGTCGCTTGTACTACTATGACCCCATGAGTCACAGTCCAGGGAAGCTTCCAAGGAATGTAAACAATGCAATAACAGGAGTTGCATTGTGTGGCACCCTTTCGGGGCAGCTCTTCTTTGGCTGGCTGGGTGACAAACTCGGCCGAAAAAGGGTTTATGGCATAACCCTTGCCACCATGGTGGGGTGTTCCTTGGCATCAGGGCTTTCTTTTGGCTCCACAGCCAAAAGTGTGGTTGCTAGTCTTTGCTTCTTCAGGTTCTGGCTAGGATTTGGCATAGGAGGAGACTATCCTCTCTCGGCTGTGATAATGTCTGAATATGCCAATCAAAAGACTAGAGGAGCTTTTGTTGCTGCTGTTTTTGCTATGCAAGGGGTAGGAATATTGTTTGCTGGAGGTGTAGCCATGTTGATCTCCAAACTGTTCCTATTAGCTTATCCAGCCAAAGTTTTTACAGTTGATCCAGTGCAATCTACTCAGCCACAAGGAGACTTTGTTTGGAGAATAGTGCTCATGTTTGGTGCATTTCCTGCTGCCTTCACTTACTACTGGAGAATGAAAATGCCAGAAACTGCAAGGTACACTGCCTTAGTGGAAGGAGATCACAAGAAGGCTGTTGAAGATATGGCCAAAGTTCTTGAAAATGATATATCCTTAGAAGAACCAAATATCAGGGTTGCTGCCACACCTAGCCTCTCTTATGGATTCTTCTCTTCAAAGTTTCTTGAGAAGCATGGCCTTCACCTTCTAGGAACCACCAGCACCTGGTTCTTCTTGGATATTGCCTTCTACAGTCTTCAGCTAGCACAAAAAGATATTTACCCTGCAAGTGGATTTGTACCCAGAACTTCCCAAATGAATGCCATAGAGGAGGTGTTTCTACTCTCCAAAGCAATGTTTGCAGTGGCGCTGTTTGCCACTGTCCCTGGATACTGGTGCACAGTGTACTTCATTGACAAGATTGGAAGGCATAAAATCCAACTTGGTGGATTTTTTGTAATGTCTGCCTGCATGTATGTTTTGGGACTCAATTACAGAGAATATAGGGGAGAAGAATGCAACCCAGATGAAAAATATGATTTTTGTGGCGGAAAACACACCCTATTTGTCATTCTTTTTGAAGTCACCCTTTTCTTTGCAAACTTTGGACCTAATAGCACAACATTTATAGTGCCAGCAGAGCTGTTCCCTGCCAGGTTCCGTGCAACATGCCATGGGATCTCAGCAGCAGCTGGTAAAGCAGGAGCCATCATTGGTGCTTTTGTTGTGCAAAGCTATACGCATAATGCAGAAGACAAAATAAAAGGGATCAAGACCGCACTTATAGCACTTTCAGTTGTCAATTTGCTAGGATTCTTCTGCACTTTCTTAGTGCCAGAAACACAAGGCCGGTCACTTGAAGAAATCTCTGGAGAAGATAAAGAGCTCCCTGGCAACATTGCTCAAGACAATGCAAACGAGACAACAAGTGATACAGAAAAGGAAACAGAAAACTCGAACGTTGATAAAAGTCCAGAAAACATGATGGTTTAGGTAATCTTAATACCCCAACTAGAAGCATCAATAATAAGAGGAAGGTGCAAAAAGAATAATGTTTGTTTCAGTAAGTTATACTTGCACGTTTCTGTGTTCTTCTTGTCTTTCAGTTTCCCCTTTATATTATTGTCCAAGAGAATAAAGAATAGTAATGCTTGTGTGGTGTAGTTGCTAGAATAAGAGCTTCTTCGTTAAGTGTGCTAGTGTGTCAGCACCCGTAGAAGAACCAAAATGAATACTTATACTGTAATCTCTAATCTTTGTGCTTCTGTTTTTAGCGCATTAAATTCTTTGCCTTTTAATGTATCTCCACCGGAAGAACTAAGAATTTATGCTGTATCATATCCTTACAGCATATTGGTATCAAATTTAAAGTGTGAAATTTAAAAGGGTACTCCGTTAAAGTGTCAAATTTAAAAGGGTATTTTTCCGTCTCCAACATTCATCGGATATATAACATGAGAGAAGAAATTTCTATTTCTCCTTTAAACAAAAACACCCATTTCATACATACATTTTGTATTCTCTTTTTCTATTTAAATTTGTGTTCAGATGAATTTTAACTTACATGGTATCTTTTTCAACTATGGTAATCAATAAGGGGTGAAATATTTTAGTCCTATTATCCACTGAAGACAATATGAAAAAAAGGAAAAGCTTTGACACCAAGTAACTATTAGATGATAACTTGTGAACCTCAGGTTAGTTTTCAAAAGCAGGAAACTTTTTAGATGAACTATCGAAGTATCTTCACTTTTAACTTATTCCCAACTTAAGAAACATCTATCAAGGTCCAAATAGTTGTAGCAGATTCATAAAAGAGTGAAAGGCTGCACTTGGAAGGTTCAGAAACATTCAATTTGATACAAAAGCATGTCGCTGATATCATGGTCATATTGTAATATTAGTATGTCACTGATATACATGACACAATATAAGTATTACTCGCTTGTGTAGGTATTGAGAGTATATAGGTTTATGCAAGGAGTGATATCACAGGTATATAATTTTCAAAGCCATCAATTACATGAATTGGCTGCTCTAATTGGATCTTTATTGTAGAAATCAGGTATTTCTATCGTTACTCAAGTGGAGTACCAGTATATGAGAACTTCTTGAAGGTACTGTCATCCTTTTTTGGACTAGAAGCTGGAGAATCCAGCAAAGGCATACTAGTCCATCGGTCCTCGAAGTTAGCAACACAGTGCTTCCCAGCAACATCTGGGACAAAGCTTGGCCTAACTTCACGGGCTTCCAGTTTCTTCCAGTTGACAGACTTAAACCACTTGTGGCTTTTAATCTCCTCACTGCTTGATCCACTGCCAAGGCGTTTGCTGGCATCTTTCTGCAATAGCTGAAGAAGAAAACTTACATTATGCTTCCGCAGTCCAATACATGGCAATTGTGAAGCCAATATATAAAAAGATTGGTTCTATATAAGAATATTTTACTATCATACTAGTAATGGATTTTTCGGAACCATATTATTAAAAGGGTGAAAAACTAATGATTAGATGTAGGAGAAAATCTGTACCCCTTTTAACAGTGAATGTGCCTCATTTGACAAAAATGCTGGGAGCTTGATTTTGTCTTTAATTATCTTCTGCTGGATCTTATGTCTATTTCCGCCGCAGAAAGGAGGCTGCAATTGGAGCAAACAGTAAAATAAAGTTTAGTGAAATTGTAAACGTTACAGTAACTCACCAGAAAATCAGCAAACTAAAGTATCAGATAAATACATCCAAGTGACTTATAAGTCTACAAAAATATGTCACAAACAAACACCTAATCACATGATCTAGATAACTTTCTCAATCTCTTGAGCAATCTGATAATTATTGGTAATTGCTTAGAAACAGGATTTTCAAATACAATCATGTTTAAATATAATACTATTCAGGCTGGACTTTGTAAGAGACAGGTGGTTAAACAATGAAAGTTGTAAAACACAGCCCCACAATTTAAGGAAATGTAAGATATGATTTTTGGAGAGCTACAGGCCATTAACTGGCTAATAGAAATCATTCACCATAATCTTAGCAGAATTCAGTTGGAGATTGTTATCATTAGCCGTCATACTTGGGTTAACATAGTGTAGTGTTAATCTTATATTTCTTGCTTCAGAAACAAAATAAATTTCGTGCAGATCAGACATACGAACTTATTCTGCCAATTGAATAGAAACAAAGCAATTTCAGTAAAAACTTGAGTAAATTGCTACAATCCAAGCATAATGAACAACGAATAACTTTCAATTATTTTCATGAAAGTAGAAAACAGTCTATTGCCTTTCAGATCAAGTTTATCTATCAAGTTCAATGCAATCCGAGCACCATCTTCAGTAGTAAATGCTTGAGAGAGATATGTCAAGTTGGAAAAATAAGTGCGACCACTATTTCATACTACAAGACAAAAAAATACTAAGATTCTAACCTTTCCTGTAAGCATTTCATACAGTAAAATTCCCAAACTCCACCAATCAGCTGCCTTATCATGACCTTTTCCCATTACAATTTCAGGGGCCATGTACTCCACAGTTCCACACATAGAATTAGATCTTTCAGTCTCATTGAATTGCTTAGCCAGGCCAAAATCTGTTAACACAGCCTGATATGAAGCACATAAATATGCCATAATACAACATGACAGAAGTTAGAAACAAATCACAAATCACAAATCCCTATGCAGCAAGACAGAAGCACAGACGTAAGTTTATGTCATCTTACATGACCATCTTCATCGAGGAGAATATTTTCAGGCTTAAGATCCCTGTGCATTATATCATTTGCATGAAGATAAGAAACGGCACAGACAATCTCTGCAGCATAAAAGCGTGCCAAATCTTCCCTGACAAAAGTTGTGTGAGGCACATATGTATAAGCATTTCATAATATAGTCATAGCATGCGGTTTATAATACCTGAATAGGCCTTGGTGATAGAGCTGAAAGAAAAGGTGGCCACCATTGACAAAATCAAGCACAAGGTACAGCCTATATTTGGTCTGTAAATTCAACAAACAAAGGTTGTCGTTATGCAAATATGATAGTACTGTCCATTTTCTTAGCCTGACACTGAAACATATGATATGATCAAAAGTATTATTACTTGGAAAGCGTATCTGAGCCGCACAACAAATGGGTTGTCCACCTTTGTTAGTATATCCCTTTCAGATTTTACATATTCAGCATGGTTTCTCTCCATGATCTTATCCTTGCGCATGACCTTCATAGCATATATTTCAGAAGTACCTGCCCTCCTCACCTGGTACACCTTGCCAAAAGCACCTTGCCCAACAACCTTCAAAAGTTCAAAATCCTCAACTCCAATAGTCTGATTATTCAGACAGTAATCATTGAAATGTAAATCATTTTTCTCTACTGCTGAATTGTTAATAGAATGTTCCTTAAGTTCTTTCTGTGTTTCTATTAAGACATCCACAAGATCCAATGCATCTTCTGTGAGCTTGCTAAGCTGCAAGGACTGACCAATACAAGTTGTGGGAGCCAATAAAGATTGAGAGCGGATGTTAATGCAGTCAAAATCATTGCAAATCTTTCCACCTGCACCTCCTGTAGCTACGTAATCTCCATGTTTCTCGGAGCTTACTGTTATTGAGGCTTCAACAGGAGATGGACCAAACACATCAGAAAATTCGTCACAATTCGAAGAAGGCAAAAGATCAGGTAGTCCATTTGGTAGAACCAACTGGTTCAGGAAAGACTTTGGTGAACTATTTCCATTTAAGACAGAGAACTGAGAGGAAACCATGACTCTTTGATGAAACAAGGAGAATGCAGAAAATCAGACTAAGAAACTTCAGAACTATTGGAGTGCCTTGCCAAAAGATTACACCCCAAATTGAGGAAGATGGAAACCCAACAATTAGCTCTATCAATTGAGAATGAACATATACTACTTCAGGAGCTCCCAGAAAACTTGGTGGTAGCAAGAAGCAAACCAAAATCCAGAAAAGGAAATTGCTATTGCTTCCCGCTCTACAGGAAACAGTGGATCTAGCAGCACTTGTCAAATTCATGAAGATCAGGTTGCCAATTCTGTAATTCAGGACAATAAAACAGTTAAAAAATTCAAGTTTTTTCTGCATTAAAGTGTAGAACAGAGGTAAACATACAAATACAACAGCCTCACAGATTGCAACAAACATATAAACTCAAAAACAAAAGAAAGATTTGAAATTGCAGTAGTGGGAGGAGGAGGAAGCCAATGAATACCGTCTCTTGGCAGTTACAAATTAGGCTCCAAACAAACTAAATTGGGAGTTCATGGGATCAAACATGCACTCACAGATCGCAACAAACGATGATAGAAAACCAGAATTCAGAGAAGTCCAAATATAACATAAACTCCAAAAGACATTATTTTTTCGGTCATAATCAACTCCCAGATGAAGAAATTGAAAAGGGTAAAAAAAACAAGAACAAAAGTATAATTTCACAAGACAGAGGAACACCAAATCATCGTATATAAAACGCAACATATGAAAAGATTCGTTTTTTCATAAAAACAAATATGATTAAAAACAACCCAGTTCTGGACAGAGAATTTGAAAGTTAACTCACATTGAAGAGAATGCAGGACAGGGCCGTTAACACACGAAATTATAAAGGTCTTTTTTCTTTCTTTTTTTTTTTCTTCTTTTCTTTTCAATTTTTTTTTTCTTTTTAAACTGTTAAATTAGTTTTGGCGGCGGTTATTCTTTTTCGCGGCTTCGACAGATAAACATAAGTTGACTCTGAAGAAAAGAGGACGACATGGATAAAACTGTTTTCATACACAGATTTTGATAAAAAAAAAAAAACACGTTTAAAATAAGATTTTACTGTTTTAAAAATGATTGAAATGATGTTTTATAACATAATTTTTCTAAAGATGTACTGTTCAATTTCAGATCAGATAATTTGTTTTATATTGCTTTTCTTGATTATTGCGACTTTTATGCTAAAATTAATATAAAATTTGAAAAAAGAATCAAAATTGAAACTTCTATGACTTTGCGTTTGGGATTTGATTAAATGAACCACAAGTAAAGCAAAATAATACATTACAGCGTGGACGTAGTTGTAAGCAATTCTTTATCATGTCATCGTCTTTCAATTTCGTTGCGTGTGCAAATCAACTTCCATGTTATTTTTCTTCACAATTTCATCTTTAAATTCATTATTATTTAATCCAAAAATCACGTGTGAGAACTTGTTCTGTTACATCATTGACGCGTGTATTGATCTAATGTTCAATAATGGAATAAATTTTCACATCAAAACTAATAGAGCATGTGAAAATGTCCTAGTTTTTTTTTTTTTTCATTCTAAGTAGTTTTCAAACGCCAGTTCTGCTAAAGATTATTTTTCCTTATTTGCTTCTAAATGCATATTTCTCATTTTGCACATCTTTAATAAGCAAACAATTATTTTCACTAAGGTGATTTTAGTTCCTAAAATATAAATTGTTATCACCGCTCTGTAACAACAATATATCTTGTGTGTTGGCTTCTTAACTGCTTCTCAAAATAATGATAATAAAAAATCAGTTATATAAGATTTTGTTTAAATTTGTACTTATCTTTACTATATTCTGATTGAGGGTTGCCACTTAAACTCTATAGTCCATAAACTAATATCAATTTAGTTTTTAAAACAACCAAAATTCTTAGTTCTTTGATATCTAAAAAGTGACAGTTATATTGTAATATTTAAGACCAACTCGAAACTTAATTTTTTTTAAAGACCCACTTGACATTAAGTTATAAAGTTCAAAAATTAATTTGTTTACTTTAAATATTTAGAGATTAAATTGGATTTCCCCCTCTCATAAATTGCCACCCATTTACACGTACATTCATGAGTCAAATTGCTGGTAATAATAATCATTCCAGAAAGCTATTCAAGTCATAGACTTTTCGAGATAGCAAGCAAATTTGTTCTTCAAAATTTTGTGAAATCAAAACTTTAAAACCTGATATTAATGAGAAAGTGATTTTCTTTTTCACCTTGTTTGTTTTAGTGTAAGTACTATTTATTTATATGTTTTAAAAGAAATTACATAATTGATTATCTTCTAAGGATAATTGATTTGATTATGTGCTTTTGTTTTAATAATCGATTAGGGAGTAATTTTTTATTTTATAGTTGTTTTTCTAGTGATTTAGGTTGGCTTAGAGTAATTGAATCCATACATTTACTATAACCACGTGATTTATTATTTTCTTAGTTTCATTTTGACCTTGTTATTAACCTGTTTGTCATAATTGACTTTGGTGCTCTCTCTTTCCTGCGTTCTTGTGATCATTACCAAGTAAGAACTCTTTCTTTAAAGTTATTTGCATGTCATAATTTTAATTGATTAGATATATATGTACATGATTTGGATTTGATTAGAGTGAAATACAAATTAAGATTTAGAAAATTAAAAATATTAGTAATCTCGATCATATAATAAGTTTAAGTTTATTATTAGTAAAAAAATATGAGTTTAAGTTTCATATATTCTTAGTTTATTTTTATTTCATATTTTAATTAATAAATATCCTAGACCTACCTATTTAACTAGTTATTATAAAATTTATCATATATAACAATCTATGATTTCTGTAAAAAAAATATTATCAGTATAATTCCTTTATAAATTAAAAAATATTTACCTATGAATTTGTGTTAGTATTGCAACAAAATATTGAAAAAGGCTGACAGGTTTCAGTGGAGCAACGAGTGTGAGAAAACTTTCGCAATGATAAAAGCGGCATTATCATCAACTCTTATCCTACAGAAACCGATCCCAAGTGGCGGACTCCTGTTATACATCTCCGCTTCCGAAGATGCCATCAGTGCTACCTTGGTGCAATAGGAAGATCAAAAAACAATTTATTTTGTAGGAAGAGCATTGCAAGATGCAGAGACCAGATATCAGTTGATAGAAAAAGCCGCACTGGCGGTCGTATAAGCCGCCCGAAGACTCCGACCTTATTTTCAGAGTCACCCAGTGATGGCGAAAACCGATTATCCGGTGGGAAAGATCCTCCTGAAGCCTGAACTTGCCGGACGAATGATATCCTGGTCAGTTGAGCTCTCGGAGTTCGGATTGAAGTTCAAACCTAGAGGGCCCGTTAAGGCCCAGTGCTTGGCCGACTTTGTGTCAGAACTTCAAGCATCGGAACAACAAATCTTGTGGACACTGTATGTTGACGGTTCATCCAACAATAAGCAGTGTGGGGCAGGAGTTGTTCTAGAGAACCCAAACAGGATAAAAGTCGAGCAATCGTTACGCTTCAACTTCAAGGCATCCAACAATCAGGCCGAATACGAAGCTCTCATAGCTGGATTAAACTTAGCAGAAGACATGGGAGTCAAGCAATTAAGATGCCTGACTGACTCTCAGTTAACGATCGGTTAGATAAGCGGGGCTTTCCAAGTAAAAGATCCGCTGTTGACAAAGTACTATCAAAAGGTATCTACCCTCCTCTCAAGATTTCAAAGTGCAGAGTAACAGAGTTAACTTTGAATGGCAAAAGATGCCTATTGCCCCAGTTTGCATTGAATATATAAAGCAATATACAGAGAATAATGTGCTGAAATCTAGGCTAATTACAGGGATTCATATCCAATCATGTGCTAATTTTAATCTATTCTATGAATGGCTGATTCTATCTTATTTATGGTAATAGAAAAGAATAATAACAGCTGTACACATAAATATAAACTATATATGGCAACATCTCCCCTCAAATTGATGCTGGTTTATCTAGAAGCATCAATTTGCCTACAAGAAACTGATGGCGGTGTCTAGTGTGAGACTTGGTGAATAAATCAGCAACTTGTAAAGTTGTTGGAACATGGGGAAGAGAAAAGAGTTGGGTATCAACAGCTTCACGAATGTAATGACAGTCGACTTCAATATGTTTCGTACGCTCGTGGTAGACCGGGTTGGTAGCAATTTGAATGGCACTTGTGTTGTCTGCATGAAGAGAAGT
>Ga0123340_1001145_pt1 | contig 21237 bp, 8 predicted proteins | sample SirMexnodulemix_FD_89961 | JGI IMG/M metagenome (GOLD analysis project Ga0123340, IMG submission 89961) | Root nodule microbial communities of legume samples collected from Mexico - Siratro Mexico nodule mix | ecosystem: Host-associated > Plants > Roots > Nodule | place: Mexico: Nepantla... | reverse complement strand
CATCAATTTTGATCTGTATAAAAAGTAAGAAATAACATTTCTCTAAATTAATAATATAAAATTTCATAAAAATATAGTTTTGTGATAACAACTTTTAATCTAGATGAATTTCACAAAATTTATTATACCGAAGAGATCAGAGAATAATGAGGATGAGTAAGAATCACATAAAAAATTAGCATAGAGTGTTTTTCGTCTTATATTCTTCAACTTTTTCATTTTTATTAATTTATATATATTTAAAAGAATAATATATATATAAATATAATAATATGCTTATTTATTTATGTTTGTTTTACTTTCCGAATTAAAAGGAGGAGATGAGACGAGTAAATACAATTGCGTAGATTTCAGATAAGCCACTGCTCTTACATTTCGTTTTCACTCTCTGCGCCGCCGCTATTTCCGTCGCGGACCACCGTACCTTCACTCTCCTCTGTCCAGGTTCTCTCTCTTCTTCCTCTCTTTGCGCAATAGCATTTTGCGAATTTTCAGTATTAGGTTTTGGTCACACCGATATACGTTGCTGGTGAAGTTTAGCACCTTTGATTTAGGTTAGGGGATTCGCAAGGTGCCTCGTGTTTTAGAGGGAAGCACAAACTCTAGTTTAGGGGATTGTGGAGGAATGCAATTGCAATTTAGCATACTAAGATCTTAGATTAGGTTATTGAAAGGAAAAACGAAAATGCTTGTGTGAGTTTAACTTCAATTTCCAAGTGTGAGAATAATTTCTAGCAGTTGTGTGATTTCTGAGTATGTATTGGAAAAAGCTAGGCTATCCAGGTGGGAGGGTCATCGTAAGCGTTGCATATGCAAAGAGACTGTTTATGAATTTGAGCATAAGGCGTAAGTTAACCGCGGTGCTTGGACTTGCCCTTTTTATTGGTATGTATGATAAGTATTTTCAAGGAGTTGCAGAGGAGGAACTTGAGGTGGCTGAGAATGTGAGGGATTGATTTTAAAAGGTTAAATGAAAAAGAAAGTATTACTAATGCTATGAGAATAACACACACATTTGTCTTGATTTTGTTAATTGTTACAGTTCGAAAGAAATGTAATAATTTTTATTTGTTTAGAATGCTAAGCTATTTTGTTGAGTCCAATGGTGTCGTACATTTCATGTATCGGATCTTTTTAGTAGGATAAGATAAGACTCTTGTGGTTATTTATTAGAATGCTAATCAAACCCTTCCTTTTGTCCTGTATGAGATGAAAATTTTGAAGGGGAAGAGAATGCTATGGAGCAAGGATACGAACACATATACAACACATAGACATGTGTAATCTCCAAAATATAGGATACGGGGACAAAAATCTATATATTACATTACTATGAATTATATAAATTGGCAATCAAGATTTATGTATTAAAAAATCATCTATGAACAAGATTAGTCAAATATAACAAAAAATGAATCTAATTCATTTATCTGGATTCAAAAAGTGAAAAGAAATGTGTATAATCAAAATATTTTTTACTATATATAGGATTTGTTTCTTATCTCAAGTTTATAAGTTTTTAGAAAATTATTGTACTAGTTCCTTTTAAAATTGTGTTGGAACTGTGTTAGAATTGTCGGATACCTAAAGAAATGTCTTTTGAATTGGGCATTTCACCGATACATGTCGTATGTGTATCAGTATCCGCTATGTGTCGGACACGGGACACGCTACATACTTAAAAAGGAGTGTCCGAGCAAGCTTCATAGAGAGAATGGATGACTATTTTATTTTTAAATTAATAATATAGTTATGTAATATTTGTAAAAATAAAAATAATTTTAGGACATTCATTTTATGCTATTCTATTATTATATTTCTTTCATTTAAAAAATTATCAAACCAGTGAATATATATTAAAACAAATAATTTCCCCCCTACAAAACACATTGTAATTACATGGCAAATGTAAAGGAAACCTGGATATTTTAGCTTGTTGGGCTGTGTGGATGTTTTGTAGGTCAACCTTATGTCTTTATCTTTTTACCTTGATTTCGGACATTCTTAACATATCCAGGAGGCAGTCATGCTTTTTACATATGATATTTGTTCTTGTGGAAGGGTTGAGAGAGAGGGAATAAATGTCAAACTAGGGGTATGGAGTGAATTCTTGCAATAGAATGACATTACTTCTGTTTGTTTAGAAATAAAATAGAGTATATGAAATGCAAGTTCAACAAGAAATGTACTAGCAGCTGTTTGGAGGTGAAAATTGGTGATCATCTACTCGTCACACAATTTAGGTATCTTAGATCTTCCATATGAAGTGGTGGAGAAATAAGGGTCATATAAATAATAGGTTTCAAGCTGGGTGGATGAAATGAAGGAATGATTTAGGTGTCATTTGCAAAAGATGTCTCTTAAGCTAAAAGAATTTGCATTGCAAGACTAGCAACAGTGTATGGAAGATATCTTAATGGTTAGAGGTAGAGGAACATCGAGACAATTCTTAGTGACACAATTAAGAGGATTTAAAATGATATAATCTTGTGTGGGGAACAGCTTTGGTCTATGTTGTTGTATCTTCGTTGTGCTTATTTGGGTAGCACTAAAAACTAACTAAGACACACATGGCTTTTTTAAACATAAGAATCTGAGTGCTTTTGTTTTTTGGTCTCTTGCCTCTTTTATTCTATTCATTTTTTACTTTTTACTGATTGACTTGGGTCTCTTGTTATTTATTATGCATTGTGCATTACTGACAAACATATCATCTGGAGTTTAGATCTGCCAATCAACTTAGCTGCTAATATGGCTTAGTACATCCTCTAGTGACTGGATCAATTTAAGGAACAATATATATAGACTATACTGGCTCCTCTAAAATGAGTAAGGGTAAAGTGAGGAGTTTCAGTCCTTGATGAAGAAATCAATGGTTGCTATGACAACACATGTTTGATTTATGTGTAATGCATGTATCATGTATGTGTAGCATCCACTGTTAATTTTCTTATCGACAACTGAGATTTCCTGTCTTACTCTCAAATGTGACTTGCTCACTTAGAGGAGCCTGATCTATTAATATATTCATTTTGCAGTCAATCATTCCTTCATAACGGTATTGGACGAAATTGATGAACATATTAATGCTTGAAATGGACTTTGTGTTTCTCATTTAGCTGAATGAATTATTACACATAGTTTCATGTTTGTGATCTCATTGTCTTTCCTTTTTGGCTTCTTCAGGAACAGTATAATCTATCTTTTGATAGTTTTAATTCCAAGTTTTCAATACGCTCCTTCATTGATGCTCTCCTTAATAATCTCCTAGTGGGGATGTGATTAATTTCTTTTGTAATAATTGGTTTGCATCATACAAGATGAGCAAATCTAATCCTTCAAAGGATAAGCATGGCAAAAGTGATTGGCTTTCTGGGGATAATTGTGATGAAGGGAGTGCAGCCCGTACAAGGCCATTTAGTTTTGAAGAGATTATGCTTAGAAGAAGAAACAAAGAACTGCTTGAAAATGTTAAAGACCCTGCACTTGGATGTTCTTTGGAGAAAATTGATGATCATTTTGAGTCTTCCAGGATCTATAAACATGACAAAAGCTCAGCCTTTGGCAGGGAGAAACATGATTCCGAGGAATATGTGAAAGTAAGTTCTAGAAAGAAGGTTCAAAGCACCTATGTAAAGGAAGATAATTTAATTGAAGGGAAAGGTAGGGCTAACCGTAGTTTGGAAACTAAATCAAGTGCTGGATTAAATAATAAAGGCAGGATAACCAAAGAAAGGACTGAGAAAGAGATGTTTGGTCATAGAAAAAATGAGCAAATTCATGACAGTTCTGATTATAAAGCCAGAAATAAGCATTCAAGAGGTAGGGATAGTTATGTGGAAGCAAGTAGACCAAAATCTGAAAGGAAAATAAAGAAAAAAAACCATGTTGGAGAGGATGAGAATACTAATGATTATGTTGCCGAAAAGAGGCATGACAATGATAGAGATAATAGCTGGAGATTGAAAAGGTGGTTAAGCAATAACTCTGAAGAAGTGCCTGAAAAGAAGCATTATAGAGAATCAGATAAGGATAAGCACGCAGGTGGAAGGGCAAAATATGCAAGGGAAACCAAGAGAAAATACCAAAATGGAGATGATGAAACTCAAGACAAGAATACACCGAGGAAACAAGATGCTCTGAAACATCATAACATGCACAGTTATGAGAGGAAGGAGAGGCGGGCTAAGCTCAAGTCACATTATGAAGAATTAACAGCAAAGAGGAGACGTTCAAGAAGTCGAGAGCGCGGGGATAGAAGGTCCCCTTCTATTCCACCAAGGGAGCAAAAACGTACTTATCAAGATGGAGAGCGTAAAGAGTCGGCTATGCATTCCTCGAAAGATAGTTCTAGAAAAAAGCACCCTGATATAGATAAAAGTAGAGTATCAACCAATGGTTCAAGTAGTCATCATCATCGTCATGGTGGTTCTACAAGTGGACTTGGTGGCTATTCTCCGAGAAAGAGGAAAAGTGAAGCTGCTGTTAAGACTCCTTCCCCATCTAAGCACTCTCTTGAGAAGAAACGTGCTGGATGGGATCTTCCCCCTGTAGGGACAAATAATTCTTCTTCCATTGTTGTTTCTTCAAGTTTTCTATTATCAAATTCTGCTGTGTTGTCCAACATGCATGGAGTGGTGTCAACCAGTTCTCTTGATCTAGCCCTTGTGAAGCATCAACCAGTGTCTTTTCTAAATGATGTATCAACAGTGAAGAATTCCAACATCGATTCTGTCCAATTGACACAAGCTACCCGACCTATTAGAAGGCTTTACCTTGAGAATCTACCTGCTTCTGCCTCTGAGAAAGCTGTGATGGATTGCTTCAATAACCTCTTACTCTCTGGTCGAGTAACTCATATCCAGCAAGCTCAACCATGCATCAGCTGCGTTGTGAGTCTGTTGTGCAAAATATGAAAATTTACTTTTCCCTTTTCTTATGAAGAAGTGGGTTTGAATTTGTTCTTGTATATCATTTGTACAGTTTCACAAAGATAGGGGCCAAGCTCTTGTAGAATTCCTTACAGCTGAGGATGCATCATCTGCTCTTTCTTTTGATGGCAGTACACTATTTGGCTCCATTGTGAAAATTAGACGCCCCAAAGACTATGTTGAAGTTGCAGTAAGATTGAAAACCTTGTCCATTCATTCATTCTTTCATTTGTATAATATAACTAAGACTGTTAATTTAATAGCTGTGGAAGTGCTTGACATTTTTCTCTTGGATTGAATTTTTTTCTTATGCTTCATTGTAGATTGTAGATATTACATTTCAATGTTTACTCTACCAAAATGTTGTTAATTTACTCAAAAAATTATGCAACCATTTATAGGTAACTATTGAATGAAACTGGAATTTGTCTTACCACTACTTATTTTGCTTACCTTTACCTGCTTTTAATTGAGTAATATGTTTTTTTCCTTTGGTTTTGGTTTACTTATTGATGCTGTGATGATAATGATGTTTCAATTTGAAAAGATTCAAAATTATTATGCTTGTGCATTCTTCCATACTTTTGTTTACATCTCTAGGTTTCTTGAATTTTATGACATGATCAATTTACGATGCTTTTGTTTAAAATGGACAATTTATCCTTTAATGAATGAACTTGTGGAATTTTCTGAATAGCATATGGTTGTTTTTAATATTAAGAAGCTATTGCCAACAGAAGGGAAATGAAATATGTGCAGCACTATCTGTTTGCCGTATTTCAAATTAATGTTACATTAATTTGACTTGCTTTTATAGACACCTGGTATGCTGGTAGTTTGTCTGTAGGATGATGGAAAATTAAATAAAGGTGTTGTGATTCCTATTGTAAGTGCATTTATGAATGCAACATAAGTTTTTGATTGGGTTTTCTGTAATGTTATGGTAATCAATTTTGTAAATTTCCAAAAGTTACCAAACTTCATTTTTCACTCAATGAATCTTCAGAGATCCCAGATTTGCAGCATGGATTTCTTGCAAAGGCTGTACCTTTCTATTTCAAACAGTGAAGAATCCACTGTAGAAATTGATATTGATAGGACCTGATTTTCTTATGAGAAACAATGGACTGTAGCCCCTTACAATAGGGAAAACTGACTTAGTTAGACTAAATGAAGAAAATATAGAAGCAATACTGATTTTTGGGGGTTTGCCTCCCTATCTAAACTATCACAAAATTTCTTGCCTAACTGCTTCCTGTGTCCGGTCTCATTTATTTCATCCCTCCAAGCCAAATTCCCTCTTTTCTCCACATTTGTCACTGCTAGATAGGCATCCTGTTATGCTACAATTGAATATTCAGTATTATGTCTTCCTTTCTCCGTATAAGCTGATTCTCTACTCCCATCCCTTACGAACTGTTTCATAGGCCTTAGTACTGAAGGGTCTGTTAGATATTTTGTTATAGCTGGTCTTAATCAATGAATCGTTGGATTGTATGTAGTCATACTGACAGAGACCTATGCGGGCTTTAGAATTTGATGGTCAGTTTTCATCATTGGTTACCAAAAGTAGTTTAAGGGACCCAGATTAGTTTGGTTTTCTTAGAAAAGGATTTAGTTTTGTGATTTGAGATCATGTAAAATTTTCTTGTTTAAATAGGTCTAGATGTGGCTCCTTTGTGAAGATTATGTGCTACGTGTAATGTGTAATTCATCTTTTCCACTTTCAACTTCAAATCAATTGCTAGGTAACATCATTTGTATTCCGAGTACTGACCTTTCCATCATAACTAAATGTAGGAATGATTCAAGTTATTGTTCATCTGCTAAGGCTGTATCCGCTCATTTAATATGCACATAGTTACTGAACTTTGTAATGTTTTGTAATTGCAACGCTGTTAGATTAGACAAGACACTCCTGTTTTTATATTCTAGTTTCTATCCACAAAGCAAAAGATACCTCCTGGGCATGCATAAAATTTCATTGCATCTTATTGTTTATGTGCTCTAAATTTAAGTTGAATGTTTTGTAAATTGTATGAGCGTCTAAAAGTACTGACTTGATCATTTTAGTGTATGTTGTCCCAAGATTCTGTGATGGAAATGCAACTAATTTGAGTTATGAAGTTAATTCTATTTTATTTAGCTTAAAATGTGGACCCAAATAGTTTTGCCTTTAGCTGTGTGGTTTTGCTTGTGTTGGATATGGAGATCTGGTAAGATACTTTGAAACATGATAGTTATACGTTTTAGTTTATCTATCCTGCAAAATATGTCAAATTGACTTGCCTTTCTAAAGATGAGTTTCGTTACATTCTTTCTCTGAGCTAAGTCATTGTTCCATATATTCCATCTCAAGCTATATTATTTCTGGAGGTAATTTTTTTTAATTTAGCTATTCTGTAGTAGGAAAAATAGTCTAGGGGGAAGAGTTAGTTGTGATTGAAGAAACTTCGAAATAAAGTAGCAAATCTACCCAACCTATCTCTATGCTAGAAAGATTAAAGACCTTGGAATAGCTCTGTTCTGGAAATCAAAGATTCCTAGTCCAATTCCAAGGCAAGTTTTGAGGAAAAACATTCTCAGTAATTTGAGAATTCTACTCCAACCAAATGCTCCAAATGACTGCATAAACAGCACCCTGGCATAAAATCTTGACCACATAATTTTACTAATTTTTATAGCAGACCATAAAAAGGTGCTCAAAAGTTTAAGGAAAGACACATCCAGCGGTTGCCAGGAATTCAAAGAATATTATTCTGATTCGAGGTGGTTGCTTTGCAATGCAAAAAAATACTGTTTAATGTTTCTGAGCTGGTCGCTACAGAGATGTTTACTGTCACTTAAAAATTTTTGAATTTACAACCATTTATTAGTGTTACTCATGTTAAGTGCAAATGTCGAAGACATAATTACAGACAATTGAAGCTATTTTAACTGGCCTATGTATACTTAAGTTTTGAAAATTGTATTCTTTAAATATTTGTTTAGTTCTGGAGTTATTTTTAAAATAAACCTTTATTTCATGCTTATGTTTTATCCAAAATAAATATTTCATTCCATGTGGTCAATGGTGCCTGCACCATAAATTAGTTTATGATAATTTTTGTGGTCGGAAGAAAAATAACGACTGTAATTGGAAACTAGTGCGTTGTTGAAGTATTATTTGTCATGATGCAGTTTACTTAATAGGATAACTGTGATCCTTGTGCATATTTAATACGCTGGATTGTTTACCACTGATGTACAAATAAACGTGAAGGTGGGCAATATTGTACTGGTTGCAAATAAATTTTCTTGTGTGTGAACTTATGTATGAAGAATATAGCAATAGTACTGGATCCTAATTTTTTATCATATATAGAAGGTGCCAAAAATTATAATCATAGGAAAAAAACTTCTAGTTTAATTTTGTTATCACTGAAGAATCTTGTGTCAGTAAGTCCTAACTTTTAGAGGCTGTCTTGTCCTCAGCCTTGAAGGCTTAAATCTCAACTTTGCCTGAGACACAATTCCAGTCCTCTGGGTAATGCTGGGAGGGTGTACTTTATCAATCTGGAATTTTGTTTCATGACATTTTAAGTGATAGGTCTCTTGGACATTTGAACAATAAATTTATATTGTTCATAACCAAATGCTAGAAACTGCTTCTGTAGCTTCAAGAGCTTTATAATTCACGTGGAGTGATCTGCTTGTTCCATTTTATGAGATATCTTCTGACCCTAGTATTGGAATCTTTTAAATAGGATGTTTATATGGGGTATTTCGTAATACACATTCTGGATGGTGATGAAGCTGACTCCTAATTAAGAAGACTTCCAGGTGTATTGGCAAGTTTGATGCGATTACCGGGATTTAGCTGGCCAATGTTTCAGGGTTATTGTTCTAGGCTGCTCTGACAGTATTTATGATCTCATGCTTTGTTTGTTCTATCGAGTTCTGCATGTAAGTGCTATGGGTTGCAAGTTATTTCTGAGTTTCTTATGTCACTCTCGGTTCAAGTGCCTGCTTTGCTCTTTTCCTTGGGATCCTGATTTATCTTCATATTCAATATCCCAAGGCTTGAAAATTTGGGCTATGTTGCTTTCTGAAAACATCATCTTTGATTGATTTAGATGAGGTGCATTTACCTTAAAAAGCTCGAGGTGTATTAACCATTCTTTACTCAGTATCTTCTCCCCTTTCACATAATATTTTATGTGCATTGGTTTTTACACTTGACACAGACAGACATAGCTTAAAGAAGAACCTTCATTAATTTGGAGTGTCTACATATTAATCTAAATGGATTTATTCTCACTGTAGTCAATTTTAATACATTAATGTTATGTATCTATTACTTAAGCTTAAAGGAATGAAGAATGTTCTAACTTTTAAGTAGTCCTCTAGTATTCCATCCTTACATGGCATCCTTGTGAGGTTGAATATAATTGTGTAACTTTATTGCTGCTGATAGTAATTCTGTTGATTTTGTTATGATCCCAAAGATCATTTGATTTTACGGCAAATCAAGTATGCTGTTTTTGCAGGGTGTTTCCCAGTGCGACGTAAATGCATGACAAAAAATGATAATGTTTTGGTTCTGGTAGATTGAGGCCTCAATTTTGTCTTAATTTCTTTTATAGATGACCCTTTGATACTGTGAAAGTGGTATTTGCTTCTGAACTGCATTGAAAGGATAAAATATTCAAGTGTTGGGAATATGTTCTTTTTCTTCTTGCTATGCTATTTGATGTGACTATGATCTGAAATGTGGAAATAGTGATTAATTGGTATTTCTTAAGGCAGTATTTGTAAGGAAAAAACATCTTGAATTTTATTAGCTTTTTTACCTCAATCACCTGGAAAAAACAAAAGAAATATCTTGTTATTTGATAATTTTTTATCTCTGGGTTCCTCTTATGAAGATTCTAACTTCTGAAAGAAGAATCATTTTATGTGTTCCATTGGGTATGTATTGTATGTATGTATGGAACTGCTTCTCTAAAGAAAAATATAAATTAAAATGTACAATGTTTTGGTTGCTTAGGTGTCAGTTACTAATTTATTTGGCTCATTTCTGATCTGAGAAGCTCTTGACAGTATCTTGTATAGGTGGATGATCTTTTATGTTTTTATATTTTTGGTTGCATTCTTTATCTTAGAAAGTACGGTTAATGTGAACTGACCTCAATTTTGTTTTACTCTATCACTCAAGATATTATTACAAACTAATGGCTTTTTGTAAGCTTTACAATTCTAAGGCATATTGTGGTTATCATCCATGTAGCAGGTTTTCAGACAATTGCTATTTTCATGCAGACTGGTGAACCAGAGAGATCAATGGATGCTACTGTCACAACAAGTGACGTTGTAATTGATTCACCTCACAAGGTATGCATGTAAAACAATAATTTTTACTTTCATATGTGTAAGTGTCGATCTAGATGCTTAGCATGCACCTATCTTTTATATCCTTAGCACCTTATAAAATTCATCTTGCTTAATCTGACTGTTTTGGTATGAGTTAATTTGTTCTTGCATTTTAGTGAGAATGAGCTTATTTATATCTTTTTTTCCTTTCTGGTCTAACATTTTTGGTGTAACTAGTGCCTTTATCAAAATTGTAACTGTCATGTCAACAAAATAACTTGGTACTTTTTCTAGAGGGACTTGCTTTTTGATTTGAAGGATCTTCTTAGCCTGTTATGTTGTCTGTTCAGTTCTTGTTAAGGGCTGGCATTGTCCATCCATGTTTTTGATTTTTCGACTCTGGTACTATGCGATTCAACTATCTTTGCTAATTATTCATTTATTATCATGTGTGCTTTCCTTTTTTTCTAGTTTATAGCTCAATTAATTGTTGTCTAATGATTGCATCTTTTATGTTGTGGCAGATCTTCATTGGTGGAATTTCAAACCTTCTTTCTTCTGAGATGGTAATAATTAAGAAATGAAATGAAAAAACCTTCTTCAAAATTTAACTTTTCGACCTGAGTTTTTTGGTACTCAATAACTAAATGTTCTTACTTTAGCTTTCATGTGACGACTAAGGCCTATTTATTTCTTATATTTTCTTTTCAGGTTATGGAGATTGCTAGTGCGTTTGGATCTTTGAAGGCTTACCACTTTGAAACCAAGGCCAGCGATGCATCATGCGCTTTTCTGGAGGTAATGCTGCATTTCTTCCTTATTGATCTTTTAATAGTTTTCTTACCTTCTGTGCAATAGAAGTATTATAATTTACACTTACCTGCCAGATAATGACCCGAGCAAAGCCCAGGTGGCTCAAGGGTCCATTTATAAATACTTATCTGTTAGAAATTAGAATGATGAATTTGTTATAGGTAATTGATTTTTCATTTGTAATATATTTTTTTCTTAATTTTGTCTGTTTTTATATTTCCTAAATTCCTATATCTATTGTGTACTTTCGTCAATGCATTTACGAATTCAGTCTCAACACAAGTGTGAAGAAAAGAAGAAATACTTTTTTCTCCTGCAAGGGTAGGATAGGATGTTGCCATGGAGAAGAAATTCAACCATTGAGACAACCAGTTCTCTCTGCCTTTTGAAGCTTCTTTTGTTTCCCTTAAGTGTCACTGTCATTTTTAGATGATGATTCAGGCATTCCTTTTCCGAGCCTATTGAACGTTTTGAAAACCCCAAATCAATAACTGGATTTTTCCTAGTAATTCAGACAAATTAAGTCATCAAAATTAACCTAATTAAACAGCTGGCTTTGGGTTGGTTTATTATAGATGCACACAATTTTATACATACAGTTCCTTTCCCTCATCCTGGAAAGAGTACTCACTGAGCCTTTCTGTTTAGGGCTTTTGGCGGTATAAAAACCATTTTGTGGTTCTAGGATTTTTACTCCATTAAAGAGGGGTGTGCTATAGTGGAAAATGTGCTTAGTTTAATATGATTTAGTTTACTCCGAAAATCAAATTAGAAGAGTTTAATATGATTTAGTTTTTATGATTTTGGGCATATATGGCTCTTTCTTATCTGAGTTCTTGCGAAAGCTGCTATTTTTTTTTTTTTTCCTTTCCGTATCTTTTTCAATTCTAAGATGAAACAAAATCTGAAAGGTAATGTGTGCTGTTATATACTTTTGTTCTCTGTCCTTTTGTATTTGTTCTATTGAACACTAATTTGAGCAAACTGTGTTCAGTATTTGGATCACTCTGTTTCCATCAAAGCTTGTGCTGGTATGAATGGTTTGAAGATGGGAGGGGAAGTACTTACAGTTGTTCAGGCAATGCCTGATGCATCATCACCTTCGGTAACTTCGACATCTACTGATCCTTATAGTCTTACTCAATTCTTGGATACGATTCCCTGGTTTCTTTGAAGTATATCCATAATTTTTTACATAAAAATACTCCAGGAAAATGCTGGTGAACCATCATATGAGATTCCAGAACATGCGAAACCACTGCTCAGAAAGCCTACACAAGTACTAGAGATTAAAAATGTGGTACGAAATCTTTTACTTAGCTTTTATGAGGTTATTATATTTTCGTTCAATTTCAGAGAGTTTTTTCCCTTGCTGTTTTTTCAAGTGTATCTGTTAGCTGTAAAAGATAAGTAATTGTGGTCAGAAGGGATTATTTTGAATGATGTGAATTTAATTTTTAAAATGCTTGTAGTGTTAAAATTTAAACTGCACTATGTAATATTTTTGTTTGGCCATCAATCCGTAAGGTCTATGTTAGAGGAATGGAGGGGGGTGGGGCAGTAAGGGATTTTACCAGGTAACAGTTGTTACTGTTGACCAAAGTTCTTACAGAATTGACGATTAGTCAGTTGAGAGAATAATAATTGAATAGGGGGAAATTAAATAGCAGAGAAGAGGGGTTAAAGGTCCGTTTCAGAATTGTGTTAGAAGATTGGGTAGGACACGGAAGGATCTTGGATTTTCCAGATTCAATGCAAACACTCTGTATAATAAATCTCTTTTCATATCTGAATCTAAATCATCTTGATTCAAAGCCAAGTTGAGAGAGCAATTCACCAAAAAGATTCCTAATTGTGTCTATAGCTTGTGGTTTGTGGCTGATCCAATTTCTACCACTCTTTTTTCATATGAAAGGGAGCTCTGGATTTTGTACAAATCTTTGTTTGGGTCTCGCTCAATACGTGCTTTGGGTCAAATATATGTTTCTCCTCTTAATTATATTGCTAGTTACATTACACATCTTGATGATTACTTTTTCGATTCTGTTTGTGTAATATGTATAGTTCGCAGCGGAGTCTATTTCGTCTCTATCTGACATGACAATTGAAGAAATTTTGGATGATGTACGATTTGAATGTGCAAGGTCATAAATCAAGCTTGTATTTGCTTTTCATCTGGAATTATTCATATTTTAAAACTTTATAAATTATAAACACTTATTGTACGAAGTCCCTTTTATCTTGCAGATTTGGGACTATTAAATCAATTAATGTAGTCAGGCATAGCAGTGAAAAGAATTTAGCAACCCAACTAGAAGAATGTGAAGTCATAAATGAAGGGGAATCTGAAGTTTTTCAAGACACCAACTGTATTACTAATAGTACAAAATCTAGTTTTTCAGACAAGGCTAATGACCTCAAATCTGAAGCAACAAATGCGGTTACATTTGATGAAGACAAAGAGTTGGAAGAATATAAAGTTGATGATGATACCCGTGTTAATACTGATAAAAATGCTGAAGTTTTTGATAATAAATCATGTCGAGAACACCTCGTGAATGATACAGCTGTTGAAGATGTGGGCGGTAAGAGCATACCTTGTAGTATCATTCAAGCATTTCCTGAACAACAGGATACACCCGATGACGTGCCCACATTGCATGATAAAACGGTTCCTAACGATATAGATGTGTATATTGAAAAGAAGATTGTTGGAGACAACATATATTCAAAGGGCACGGTTTGTGCATTTCAGGAAGGCTTTTCTGAACGGGATACTCGTTCAGAATTAGTTGGTTCCCAAAAGGGTACTGATGCGAAAGATTATAATGGTCATGTATTTGAACCAGGTTCTGTTCTTGTTGAGTATCGAAGAGCCGAAGCATGTTGTTCAGCAGCACATTCTTTGCATGGACGATTGTTTGATGGCAGAATGGTGACGGTGGAGTATGTTGCTCAGAGTCTATACAGAGCAAGATTTACAAAATGAGCATTTCTAAGTGAGCGGTAACTCTTGGTTATATGATGAAACGTAATATTATCTTTGCATGATTGTGGAAGAACGGATTAATTAATCTGATCGGTTATGGCAGCCTGCTTGCTTCCTGCTGTTAAATGTGGAAACAGTTTTTGACTTTCTGGTTTACCCTGCTGATGCTTAACTGAGCAATGTGGATTTGAGGAAAATGCAGTTTAGTATACATCCAGTTTGTAGCTGCAGACCATCTGATAAAGATTTGTTTTTCAAACGAGACATGATGAAAAATTACCAGTTCGTGCCAAATGTTTTAAATGCGTTAGCCTTGGAGATGGTGATGTCATGGTATTTGGTAATATTCTGTGTACATGGTTATGTTGCATTACAAACTGATTGTTGTATCCTAGTTATTTTAGATGTTGCTCACAGGGCCATACCTTTTTCCTGAATTGTTTTTGAACACATTAACCTTCTGTTACCGTAACGACATACAAACTTTTATTAACTATTTACTACACAATTACGTTACTTAGAATCTTAGATGATATCTCTTGCGAGTGACACATGCTTACAGATAGCCTGATTGATGCTGACTATAGTAAGTTTGAGGCCTCCATAGAATGAAATAACCGCTTATATTTTCATAGGATTTTTACGAAGTTTTCTTAAATTACTCCAACCAAAATCATTCAATCAAGAGTATAGTGTTTGGGTGTTTATTGGAGAGGTTTACTCAATTAAGAGTATAATTTCCAAATAACTAAGATGGTTTTTCTTGGTATTGAGAATGTTTTTAATTATGGGTACGAGTACTGAACACCTTGTTGCTTGGGTTCGTGTGACTCCAATTGAAAGTAGAAAATGTGTCAAGAGAACAGAACTCCCCGTTAAGTCTTTTGAATGATGCAACACTTGTCGGTACAGGGTTCATAGTTTATCATAATTTCATAACCCCATAGTTTAACACAGTGATTAGACATTATACACTCATTGTAGGATGATACACTTAGCGAAAAATCTGTCTTAGATTCTCATCTCCTAAAAACTCATAGGATCTGCCAACTTATGAAAAAATCGTGACGAGAAAAAAGAAGTTTCTAATAGAAAGTCATGTTTCTAGCATAAAATTTTTCGTTAGAGTCAGGATTGCTCCACCAAAAAGGAAGTGGAGAGTATATGTATCTCCTCCAATATATTATTTTGAAAATCTTTTCTTTTATTGATTGAAGTTTTTTAAAAACTACAAAATTTGGTCGAATCCGCAACTTATTTATTGATCTTGTTTTGATTTTTTTTTAATTTTTAATAAAATTTAATCAATAAAAAAAAGTGTTAAAAGGAATGTGTTGAAAATATACTTTTAATATTTTTACTTATAAATAACTATTACCACATGATTTACGTCAATGTGTCAACACTAATTCTTTAGTGGGAGCTTAGTGTATCACATGCTTTACATTACTATGTATTTTAATTATGAGTCAACAAATTATAAGTTTGCTGAAAGCTTCATGACATAAGCCAATTTGACATTATTGGAATAGCTTTCCAGTTTATGGACTGTTTTAGATCACATATTATATAATTAAGAAAATAAAATATTTATTCTTAGTGGTTAATAGGAGTATGTATGCATTTAGCAGAAGTTGGACTTAGGTTCAGAAAAGGTTAGATTTTAATAATTCAACAAAAAAGAATTGGCCAAAGATCTCTGTGGTACATTTTCTTACTATTTTTTACTATCCTCCTCTTATTTAGTTTTATTACTTACTATGGCATGTTTTGGCCATTTTGGTGCGGCCAAATGGTAATGTCTCTATCACTATTTTTTTATTTTATATAAATTCCACTAAAAGATAGAATAAGCATGACATTTGCTTATCAGTGAGGAAAACATTAAATGAATTTCAAAGTACCCCACTCAAATGAGATCCCTTCAATAAATTATGCATTCTGCAACTTGATTGATGCACCTAGAATCCAGAAGAACCTTCTCAATGATGACGCCTTTAGTGACAACTTATATCTATGGTTTTGCAGCCAAAGAAAAAGACGTCTAATGCACCACATTTTTAGTTTGAATTTCTTAAACAGAAAAGAAAATAATAATTGAGCATATACATTATGGAGTTAGCAATATAGAGATAAATATATTATTTAGAGTAATAATGTTTATGAAAAAAATATAAATTAAAAACAAATGAGAGAGAATTTCTGGGGTAGAATAAAACAAACTCGTTAAAATAACATTGTGACATCTCCTTTAAAACGATTAGTTTTTTTTAACATTCTTTTCATTTAAACAATATTTTTCTTGAATAAGGAAGAGGGCATCAAATAAAATATATGCATATAGTATTTATGTTTTTCTTTTTGAACTAGTCAAGTGCAGCTTACCTTCGAAGTTGATAGATCCATTATCTTTTAAACATGTGATTAGAGTTCGCTTCCTCACTAGTGTTTTGACTTCTAGATGAAAGATATATTGGTTCGTCTAAAAATGTGATGCTCAATATTTGAACTATCTTTGACGACAATAATTAGTATTGAAAAAAACCTATTAGAGTCGGTACAGTTGTGAAGAATTTAAATAATTTTTAATTTTGATATAATTTTTTTCTCAAATATTTGTCTGTTTTATTTCTCTCTACTTTCGCAATACATCAATTTAACTGCAGAAACATATTCAAATGAGATAATACAAGAGAAATTGAACAATATGAGAAAAAAGTAAAAGGCCTAAGGATTTTCAACATTAAGATAATGTTTCAAAGAGGTACATTAAACGTTGATTGTGATATCATGAAATTGTTTCTTTTTCAACATATTACGGAGAAGAAAATTAACGTAGATTGTATTATCCTATAGTGAAAGTTTTTTCACCCTTGATTGTTATGTTCTTAATTATATAGGGTTGGTTGTACTGTAACTATATGCTATGACAAGTCTTTGATTTAAAATAAATAGTGAAATTCATGTTAAATTTGCTTGCGAAAACGATAGATCGTGTTTGGATGTTCGCCACAATCTAGAGTTTATGTGAAAAGATACATCATGATTAAATTTTGGTTGATACTTGTGAATAAAGAAATACAAAGAAATCCAGAATTACGATAAATTATTTTGACTTCAAAAAGTCACAAGAAGACAAGGATGAAGTAATGAGAAAAAACACTACTTCTTTGTATAACAATATTGATTTGTGATTAAAAATTATGTTAAAATGTTATTTAAAAGTGTACAGCAAAATACAGTTCAAAAATTATTTTCATTTCTAAATGAATATATACATACAATATTGTCTACAGTGGCTAGTCTTGTATTACAAATATATACCAAAAAAAAAATCAAGTTCCACCACCAGAAGACGATATCAGCTACGAGACAGAACTCCTTTCGAACTGCACAAAGAAATCGATGGATACATGACAACTACATTCAAGGAAATTCCCATAGTTTTCATAGACACATTGTAAATGTAAATGCAAAGCATATATGTAGCCAAACAAGATTTATTAGTACATCATTTGTTATGAAAAGTGAGAAAAATATAAATGGTTTTCAAACTACCAGCAAATAATATACTTGCTCTCATCCTAAATTCTATAGCAAAATGCTAAAAAAGCATTTAATATTACTGACAGATTGTATATTTGATCTAAAACACTCATTTAATATCTGTAAGCTTAGTTATTAATCCATCCTAACAAGAAAATATAACAGCTAGTACATTTAAGTAAGGATATATATAAAGACGAACAAATTAATGAGAGTTAGAAACTTTAAAACATTAAGAATGGTGAGAACAAAAGGAGTAACTAAAAAAAATAATAATAAAAAGCAGTTTCAAAAATAACATACATACCTTGGTACGGTTCCACGGCGACGTGGATCATACTCTGTTGCTTGTCGAAGAGCCCGAGCAAACGCTTTAAAGGTTGCCTCGATAATATGATGGGAATTTTCTCCAGCAAGCTGTGTCAGAGGAATGCATATACATGTTCATTCTCTTAGAAGGTTTTCACATTTGGAATAAAAAACATCAACTAGAAAAAAAGCATAAGCTCCAAGTTGGATTATGTAGTCAATCTGTCATTGCATATAGAAACAATATCTCAGCTTTCTAACCCATCAAAGAGCCCTGGTTAAACATCAATAACATTCACTATATTTCTTTCATAATGACTATAATGTACAAATATATCTGCTAATTTAATGACTTTAATTGATTATAACCAATGTTCTATTATGTATTAATACCTGTCGAATGTGAAGTGTCATACCAGACGTGTTCACCAATGATTGGAAGAAATGCTCCACCAACTGTAAATAAATACCCAATGGATTCATTAGCATATAATAAGAATAAAGGGGAAAGACAAAAGGAACAAGAAGCATGATAGATGATAGATGATTCATATAGAAAATCTATGGAAACATAGGAAGCTCAGTAGAAAAAATTATAAACATCAATGAAGCTCAATAGATACACTACCTGAGTATCATACGTTCCAACCCTCTGAGTGGGTATGTCCAAATTATAACCTAGATGTGGTCGGCCAGACAAATCCTGGAAAAGTGAACAAGCAATAAATGGGAGTAGAGAAGAAATAAGAGAATTTTTATTGGTTGATTAAAACATGAACAAAAAAAGAAATATATTACCACATCTGACTAGAAATATAGTCAGTCAGATTATAAGATATAAGTGGGTATATACATCACTTTACAAGCTAGTATATAAAAACTTAAGTTAGACTTAAAATCTACTTTATAAGAATCTCTCGTCCAAGAATATCTCCTCACAACTGAGCTACTGTTCTGTTTACCCAATGCTAAAAAAATTGGATTGCATTCCCTTCTACTCCTATCTAAGCTAAAGATATGTCCTTCCCAAAAAACCACTCTAATTACCTATGATGTGATGCTCAACTATAACTAACTATTTTGACACCGAGGAATCTGAAGGAAAGATATCCTAAAGTAAGTAAGTAGACAACAAGTTTATTTATAGCGGAAAAGCAAGTTTATAAAAGTGATCAGATTGGACACAAGAACTTCTTCATTCCAACTCAGAAGCATAGTGTGCAAGTCTTCTAGAGCTGATTAATGAATGAGCCTCAACACAAGCTCAAGAGTGTGATGCTTCTTTGTACAAAAAATAACCAAACTTTAACTGTGTTTGGATGATGAATTCTTAAAAAAGTAATTAATTTTTTTTTTTACAATTGAATTGTTTTGTGAAAAAAACTTGTTTGAACAGAGAATTTAGAAAAAAAAAATGAAATTCAAGAAATTTATCAAGAAATTTATCAAAAAATTTTGATTACATAAAATGATATGAATATAAAAAAAAATGAAATTTAAAATTTTCTCTCTTCTCTAGCCTTTATGTCTCATCTCTACATTTTTTTTCTCTGTCGCCTCTCTTATTTCCCCTCTCTTCACTCTCTTTTCTGCCATGTCTCTTTGTTCTATCTTCAATCTCTATTGTTTAAGTTTTTTTTTTCTCTCCCTCTCTTCACTCCCTCGTTTCTCTCTCCTCCTTCTACCTTCTCTATAACAATATTGATCTAAAAGTGTCAATATTTGTATTTTTGAGACATTAATATTATTTTATTTTATGTTATTTTTTTATTATATAATATTTAAAATTAGCTCATGCTTATTTTCATAATATTTAATATTTAAATTTCAATTTTAAAATATATATTTTAATTTGTACATGTAGTAGATTCTCTATCTAAATTAAGAATTTGAATAGATCTCCAAAAGAATCATTTAAAAGGTGAGGAAAATTTAAATCAAAGTAATTCAAATTTAAAACATTTCAAATTTTTTGAAATTTTAGAATTCCTCATCCAAACACAACCTAAGAGCAATTTGAATTACTTTATGCACATTACAAATATGACCGCCTACAACTATGAAGGCTAACAAAAAGTCTTAACATTTTCTTAAGTGCGTTTATCCATTTACCATGTTTATAAGCAAGGAGAGATCACACTTTCCCGCAGCACACATGTTAATATTATCTAATTAATGACTTTCTAAAAACAGTATCCAAATTACCAGTGAAACATGTATCAGTGCTTCATCAAGTGGAGCAGAGAAGTCGCCAAACCGGTTAATACCCTTTCTATCACCAAGAGCCTGCAGCAAAGCCTGAAGACATAGTAATAGAAACCTCTTAGTTTTAACATGATAGATAAATTCATTTTTTTTTAAATAAAATAAGACTAGTGTAATTACAAATTCCTGTTGCTATAAGATTACAATTTCTATTAGAATTGTTAAAAATCATCAGCAATCACTTAGATGCCATTGTGCATAGAAAGGAAAAGGTGAAATGTAAAATTATATAAAGATATAACTTGCGCACAAATCTTTAATGCAGGACAGTGAAACACGTTTTAGTTTCAAGGAAAACTTGTAATTTGTATTATAGAAAACCAAAAAGAAATGAAAGAATCAGCTCATGCAATGGTTTGCATACTGTTCCGATAGCAAGGGCAACGTCTTCATTTGTGTGATGATCATCAATGTGTATGTCTCCTGTGGCCTTTACGTGTACATCAAACAGCCCGTGTGAAGAAAGTTGCTGAAAAATCACAACCAAGTTTAGTTTCCATAACCATTATCTCAATTGAATAATTTCAACATCCTTAGTAGCCTTTAATGTTTAGTCTTCAAGGTACAAGACCAGATTCTAACAATGCAAGTCTTTCTAAGGATATACGTTCTTTTCTAAACAAGTTCAAAGTTCATCTCACATTCATTCCACATTGCTATGCTCGTTATTCTATTATAGCAACAAATTCGATAGAAAAATATGCATTCTCATTTGGGATGTCTTTGACTACCTTAATATCAAGTGTACAGAAGATTATTCACTGAATAATTCTTTAATTAATTATTTTAGCTCCCACAACATGTACTTTCTGGACTATACATACACGTATATGAACAATGATTGAAATCTAATATTACATTTTAAGGGAGATAGCAATAACAGAATATAAAAACTAAATGAAGCAAAAAAATAAACAAATGAAAAAAAAAAAAAAAAAAAAAAAAAAAAAAGAAAAAAGACCAAAAAAGGAACAAAAAAGGAATCAAACAACCCAACACCAAAACACTGCACACTATTCATATTTTTATTCT
>Ga0123340_1001135_pt1 | contig 21286 bp, 7 predicted proteins | sample SirMexnodulemix_FD_89961 | JGI IMG/M metagenome (GOLD analysis project Ga0123340, IMG submission 89961) | Root nodule microbial communities of legume samples collected from Mexico - Siratro Mexico nodule mix | ecosystem: Host-associated > Plants > Roots > Nodule | place: Mexico: Nepantla... | reverse complement strand
TATAAATTATGTGTGATATTAGATTACTTAATAAGAGTGAAACTGCTAAATTCCATAATCAAGTTTACAGTGTAGGAAAATTATATAAAATGAAAATTATGCTGATCAATGCTCACATATTTTAAAATAAAATGATATTTTCATAATTAAACAAAAAAGACATGATGGTTGTTTATTTATTCTCTGCAAACATAAAATAATATATCATTTTTAAATTAGTATCTAAATATTAATATACTATAAACAAATATGTTTACTTTCAGACAGTTTCTTATATATTATCATTAAAGCATATTTGACTCAATGTCTAATTTGAAACTGTATTAGACTCCATTGATCATATGTTACAAAGTTCTTATATATTATTATCAGTATCTTTTTTTTAAATGTAATGAATGAAAAGTTAGAAACCGAAGGGAACACAGAAACCGAGGTTCATGAGTGCAGTAGAAAAAGTTATCTTGAGCATATCCAATCACTTAGGTACAGGAGTTCCTTAAAAAAAACAAATTTGAGCTGTTTTTACTGGAAGCATTGTATAAAATATTTTGTATGGGTTTATAATTAAGTTTAAATTAAAAAAAATATATAAAATCATAAGTTATTTAAAGTTTATTAATTTTTATTAAAATAAGTTAAGTATAAATTACTTTAGTAGTGATGTGATATTATTAGTAAATAAATCATATTCTTTAGGGTATGGTGAGAAATTTCATTTTATTTGAAATGAGTTTCATTATGTAACTTTATTTTAAAGATTTTTTTCAATAAGTTTTACTTTTACTTTAAATATGTTATATTGTGTGGCCTTATTTTTTTAAATTTTTAATTTTTTTAATCAAAATGTTTTAATAAATATATACTGCTGCCGTTGAATTTAGTTATTTTTAAATTCCAGAGCAGCTCTTGTGACCCACTGGTTCTGAGTAATAACTGCTGCAGAATTTACTGGAAGTGGTTCACCATTTTTGTTTGTTTCTCTTTTTCCACCTTTTTTCCATCTCTGCACTGCACAATGCTCCTTGCTCATGGCCCCGGCCTTCTCTGCAGAATCCCTGCTACAACCTGGTTTCATACATACTCATAAACTACAACCACACTGATACGTTTCAGGTTTCCCTCGAAGCCTTTGTTTTGATGACTTTTACCTACCCTCATTGCTTTTCCTTTCCCTCTTTGTCTCTGAGAAACCAGCTCAATAACTTTACCACCACCAATTCTCTTTCTTTTCCTTACCTGCCTCTAACAAAGGGTCCTGTCCCTTTCCTACTACCCTAAGACCTCTCATTTCCACACTTGCTGCATCACCATGCAACCTGGCTGCTCGCTGCTTCTCTGTTCACCACTGTCTGAAATGTAATAAAGATCACATTTTGACCAAGGAGGTCTTGCTTTTCCAGCTTTCGAGGTGAAAGGTTATGATATCTTAGTTTTCATTCTCATTGGGTTTGTTTTGTTTAATTTTATTTTTTTTTAAAGTGGGCCTTTTCCAATGTGGTGTGAGATTGTGAATGTGGAGCTATGAAGAAATAGTAATGGGTTGTGGTGAGGGTTGTCAAAATACAGTCTTTTCTATGAATGCTCGGTGAATAGATGTAATCTGATACAAGGGGGGAAATGGGTGCTACGAACTCAAGAGCAGAAAAGAATGAAGCTTTGAGTTTGTGCAGGGAAAGAAAGCGGTTCATCAAGGTGGCTATTGATTCAAGGTATGCTTTAGCAGCTGCCCATGTTTCGTACATTCAATCTCTTCGAAACGTTGGCATTGCCCTCCGTAGGTATGCTGAGGCTGAGGTAGTGGTGGAGTCATCTCTGTCTATATCTGACAAAACCCCTTCTCAAACTAGTTACCCTTCTCCATCACCTTCACATGTTGCTGAGGTTGAGGTTTCGGAGTCGCCTTTGCACAATGAGAGTCCTCTTTCGCCACCTGTGGCCACCACTCTTAGTTACATGAGGTCAGGGGGTAGTGCTGCTGTTACTGTTACAGTCGATGCTAGTAGAAACATCAACTATTTGGAAGATGAATCCACTGTGGTTCCAATGCCTCCGCCTCCACCTCCACCACCTCCTCCTGGGTCAGGGGCTTCTTGGGATTTCTTTGATCCGGGGGAGGATAGTGAGAGCTTCAGGTTTGCGGTGCATTGCAGCGAGTCCAGAGAGTGTAGGGATGAAGAAAATGGAGATCAATGGTTACATATTGGTCCAGATGGGCATTGCATGATGCAACCTAATCTGGATGAGAAGTTTGGAAAGTTCAGCAGTGATGCAATGGGAAATGGGGGTGGCAATTCGTATGCGCCCTACCTTGATCATTCAATTGTTTCAAGAGAAGTGGAAGGTGGTAAACAAATAGTTGACGGAGAAGTGGGAGAGATAGAGTTGCCAAGTGTTGCAGGTGAAGTAAGCCCGGCTGTTGCAGACAAGGGTGCTGGTGGAAGATCCAGTTCAAAGAAGGAGAAGAACATGGCTGGAAAAAATGTGTGCACGGAAAGAGAGGATCCTTCGGAGTTCATAACCCACAGAGCTAAAGATTTTCTCTCTAGCATAAAGGATATAGAGCATCGGTTCGTTCGAGCTTCTGAATCTGGTAGGGAGGTCTTGAGGTTGTTAGAAGCAAACAAAATCAAGGTGGGATATTCTGAAGCAAAAGGTAATTTCTTGATATGATATTCTGTTCTCCTGATGCTAAACTTCGTGTGAATTTTGTATGTAGTACTGCAAGATACAACTGGTTAGTCTTCTTTATTATTACTAATCTGCTGCTGTCTTTTGATAGTGAAATCATCCACCGTGGCTATGCTGTCTGCTTTCCAGCCTGTTTGTTGCGGTGGAAAGCCTTCACCTGTTTTCCAGGGTAAGTTGTGTTGATTCTGTAATTAGACACTGATTATTTAGTCCTAAATATTACATCGTTCATGATTTGGGTTTGCTAATTATTCTTTGGATTAGGTTTGCTACTCTCTTGAAGATTTCTACATGCTTGATTAGCTCTTGTTAGATTCTCCATTTCCTAACAAATGAAATGAAACTGTTTTGGATGTGTCACAAACTGTTAGATTCTCAATTATCTGAATGTTTTAAGATTGGTGATGAATATGGTTTCTTAGTTCTTACATCTTGGATCAAGGTAATTTTTTGTCTGAAACAACTTGCAGTAAAGTCCCTTTCAATTCGTGAGGTTTAAATTTTGTCAATTAATAAATAATGGTTAGCAGTAGTATACTAAAGGTAAGCCATGCTAACATAAGGTTTTACCGCGTAATGAGTTTAGAGGCATACAGTATTGTTTTGTATTTGATGCAATCTGTCTTTAAGTTCAATATTGCTCAAATTTTTTCTTGGCTAGTTTTTACTATTTAACTATGAGGTCACTGTTTGGGTTGAATGTAAAAGTTTGTTTCTTGAAAGATGAATATTTAGGATGGAATAACTTGTCTTATTTTTTTCTTTTGCAGAACCTGCCCAAAAAATTATAAGTTGGAAAAGGACAGCATCTTCCCGGTCATCTTCATCTAGGAATGCTTTGGCTGCAAAAACGAAGGAAGATATTGATGATAACGGAAGTGACTTTGTTGAAGAAGTCTGCATGATTGCTGGAAGCCATTCTTCCACCCTTGACAGACTATATGCATGGGAGCGAAAACTCTATGATGAAGTAAAGGTATTACAAGTATTATAGAAATGAATAGTCAAGGGACTACGGTGAAAACAATGAAGTATTAAAATTAAAGCGTGGCTTAGATGGATAAACCTGACGCTGCCTGATATATGAGTATGCTAATTTACATATTTAAGCAATTGGAGTCTAATATCTTCAAAATGTCCAATGAGTGAGTCGATTAATCTGAGTTCCTTGAACATTTATACCTTTAATTTGTCAACAATAATCAAAGTAAGTGATGCCTGTAATTTACTTAAACCGTTTGACACATAAATAACTGATACTTAAGGGAAAGAAAAACTCAGAAAATTGAAAATACTAGCCGAAAAATATGCTGTTATTCCTTTCTCTCCAAAGTTTGATTCCTTCAAGTGGACGAGTTATTATTTTATCATCAATGTGTACCTGTTAAATGTATTGCACCTTATTTTGTGTTTTCAATCCTTGATACTTTTGACCACTTATTGGCTGTATGTAGGCTAGTGAATCCATCATGAAAGAGTACGATCGAAAATGTCACCAGCTTAGGCATCAATTTGCAAAAGATCAAGGCTCTCATGTGATTGACAAGACCCGGTCAGTTGTGAAGGATCTGCATTCACGGTTAAGAGTGGCTATATATTCTGTTGATTCAATATCTAAACGAATTGAGAGAATGAGGGATGAAGAATTGCTCCCTCAACTTTTGGAATTAACAGAAGGGTGAGTGAAAGGTTCTGGATTTTACATGTTACTATTGTTGAAATTTACGGTTTGCTATTTTTAAACAATTATTCCTTGCCAGTTGAGTGTTAAAGCTATGAGCCTATAACCACTAATGACTTGAGAAACTACTGGTTGTGCAGATTGATCAGAATGTGGAAGGCCATACTGGAATGTCATCATGCACAGTACATCACCATCTCCCTGGCATATCATTCAAGGAGCCCAACAGGAGCCTTGTTGCAAGGAGACGTGCGCAGAGAGATAATGAGCCGGCTTCTAGAAGAAGTTGAGTTGTTTGGTCTGAGTTTTGCAAACTGGATTAACAGCCTCACTTCATATGTGGAAGCTCTCAATGCATGGCTGCAAAACTGTATACTGCTACCAAGGGAGCGTTCCAAGAGCAGAAGACCCTTCTCCCCTCGCAGACTTCTGGCACCGCCTATATTTGTCCTTTGTAGGGACTGGTCTGCTGGGATCAAAGCTTTACCCTCTGAGGAACTAAGTGAGGCAATCATAAACTTTTTGTCCGATCTTCACCTGCGGACCGAGCAGCAGAGTGACCAACTTCTAAGGAAACAGAATTCTACAAATGCAAGAACTGCAGAAACTGAGAGCAAAACTAATGAAGATAATGAAGATGAGTCCGCAAATTTGAGCTGTATTCATGCAAGATTAACCAAGGTTCTTGATCGACTTACGAAATTTTCTGAGGCATCATTGAAAATGTACGAAGATATCAGGCAAAAAAGTGAAGCAGCTCGAAATGCATATCATAATTGCAGAACTATCAGGGCTGAAAAAGTTTAATTTTCCAGTATATGAAAAATTTTCTACTGTGCTTGCTTGACATTAATTTATTATACATGGAAAACGTCCAAAAACAATTATAAACACATGATCATGAGCCTGTTGGAGAAAGAAATTTGAGATGAAAAACGAAGTGCAAGTGTCTGTAACTGAGCTGTCAGTACATGTTATGATGACTAGCAAAGCCTGTCTGGTTTTTTGTTTGTAGAATCTTGTGGTACTTTAGTTGTGGGTGTGTCCGAGACACTATTCTCCATTTTTATTTTTCTCCATGCATGTGGATCATTGAAACTGCATCCATTGGCGTAATTAATTAAATTCTCATTACTTTGGTGTCGATGTTGATTTATTACTTATAAAATTAACATCTTTTTACATATAAAATTTTGCCACAAGATGAACAATACCTTTATAAATATCTATATACAAACGTTTTTTTTTTTTTTTTCACGGATAATCTAATCTTCAACTGAAATTTCATTATATCACGCTTCATTTATGGCTGTGCAGAGTATGGCGATCTTGGTGAGTAGCAAGCACTGGTATGCCACAATTTTAACACTGGTCCAAAAGAATTATCGGGTTAATTCCCCAAAAAACATGTGGATCTTCTTTGCGCCCTTTGTTATTAAAATCCCACATATTGTGTGTACTGCGAGTATGCTCCTGAGCGCATGGCAATAGGTGCCCGTGTAACATGATCCGGAAGATCAAATGCATCAACAAGTTCCCTTGCAACATTCCTCACTTGAAAACTAAGATACTCCGTAAGTTTGTGGATTGCCTGTGAAATGAAAAAACTTCAATATCCAATAATAAGATTACAGCGTAAAAAAAAGTAAAAGTCCTTGCATATCCATCCTCAGACAAACTGTACTACTGTTATTTTCTCAAGGTTTAAAAGTAATTGCCAAAACCAACAACTCACGCTCATTATTGATTTATGTTTTGTTGAGAGGGAAAAAAGTGTATCGACATGAAGTTTTCATATCTCAAACCTTATTTTCCTTAATCTTGAAATTTCTCGTGGGTAAGAAATGAAGTTAAAAAGGAAGTGCTTGCGTAGTTAAACAATGATCGACATTGTCCATTGGATAAAAATGTCATTCAAGGTATCTAACCAAGGTTATTCAAATTTCATGAAAATCATTCACTTTTGTCCCTAGTATACCTAGTACTATGTCACGTAGGTTTTTACTAGTTATTCTTGGTTTTTTAGAACGGTCCCCCCGTAGTCGTTATTACACCATTTAAGGGTTTCTGAGGTGTCAGGAAAACTAGAAACAGATTATTAATTCGTGTCCACTTGAGCATTAATTTCTTTTTTAAAATATTACACCAATTTTATTTCAAGGAGATTTTTCTTTACCTTAGCTTTGTTAGGAGCCACATAGTCAACATTACGATAGGTTCCAATGTCATTCCATATTCGATCCAGAGCATAAAGATCACAGACGAGCTTCAGAGCAGCATGCGAGCTTGGATCGGGACAGCTGGCACATATATAGGTCAAGTTAAAATTGGATCAAACGCACAAAATAAGTATACAAAGGAGATAATACACAAGCACAAGGAACTAGGAAAGCACCCCTGCACGGCTTCAATGAATTTAGCAAGGATGACTGATTCAATATGTGACTCTGCAAGTGTCAAAAGGTGATTTAAACATCTATTCCATGCACCAAAGTCCCCAAGGGATTTAGAATGCTTTCGGAGTCGTACAGCAACACTTTGAAGTAATCTAGATGTTCGATACTGCAGTTTAAAAATAAATATAAACCGTTGATTTATTTGTGTCAGCATGAACAATATTTAGTCATTAGTCAAGGAATGAAGGTAAAACTCACTCTGAAGGCATCCAATTGAAACTTAGGATCTCGTAAATGATCTTCGCCCTCCCACCGAGCAGTAACCGGATTTGGCTGTGACAGATAAGTATTCATGGATTCTCTCAAGTAGTTCCATGTCACTGCGAAAGTTCCTCCTTTGAACTTTCCCTTGTATTGTTTCAAAAGATCAGCTGCAACCTTTATTGGTAAAGGAAAAATACAAACCTTTTAGTTGACGTTCTTCCAGTACAAGAACAGCAAAACCAAACAAAATGCATGTGCATGGCCTTAAAGATGTAAAGCTACAGTTGCCATCAGAGAAAGGTTAAGCTTTCCCATATTTCCTTGCGGTTTTAAGTATGAACTTGTACCCTCCCCGGGATCCCATTCATTGCTTGTAGTCTTGTTGTGTTTCACACTTGAGACTACAGAACTATGTATCCTTTCCAGGATTGGATACTGACTCCATCCATCAATTGTAGCCTCGTCGTGCTTGGCAGCATTTGAGGCTCGAGATTCCTTAGAATCCTTTGCAACTAGCAACTATTACAAAGGCAGATATCTACAATGAACCATTCTAGTTAGGCCCACGACACCTCTATCCTGATAGTTAAGGATCAAACTGTCAATCAAGATCTCAGGAAGCATGACGCTCCCCAATATCTAATATACACAGGACCAACATGCGGGATCCAGGCATGATAGAGTATATGGTGTAATGTACTCTAGCCTGAATACATCAGTCTGGACTGGCTGGTTTGGTAGGATAAATAGGGATGTCATGGGCCAAAGGTAGTAACACCTTACTTTTTAAGAGAGAACACAATTTGGATGCCCTAGCTTCTGTCACCTTGATCTACATGGAGATTTGTCCCAGAACAGATCTAATAAAAGTGATGATGCAAAAATATCTTTCCATCAGCAATCACATAACTCAATGGATTATTTTATTAGATTGCTTTGGCATTTTCATTTGGAGACTAACAAGCAAGATCCGGAAAAGCTTTACCAATAGTTAACATCAGAAGAATGCAAATGACAGAACAAGGTTAAAGTGGTATCGACCCAAACTAAGGGCAAACATGTTGCAAATAAAGCAATTCCAACCAGCTGTAGCTTCCCTTTATTGTTCTTTTATTTGAGCAAAATTTCAAAGAGGCTTTGTTCATTGATAGGAACTTGGATATTATGGGGTGCTTAGGTCCCATATTGAGTAGAATGGGATGCTCATTTAGTTTTGCCCCCCTCCCCTCCACTTAATAGTTAATTTTTAGGGTGATTTAAATGCCTTGGGTACTCCTCAGCTAATTTGATAGATATCAAAAAAATAATTGGTACAATACTGGAATTCTCTGTATTATAACTTAATTCAGTTCTGTTGCAAAAGTGATACAAGATCTGATCAAAAGAAAACTGCAGATACATTTAAAGAGGTGTCCCTATTCTCTCCTGAAAATCCTTGCTCACCTTTTTTCTGGCATTTTCTATTACACTAATTTATGAGTTAAAATTGAATATTTATATTAATTTTAATCTTATAGATTTTAAAAGAAAACAGTTTGCATTTGAAAATTTGAAATTCAAAGAACACGTCACATACCATTATCACAATATGTTCCACTTATCACAACTGCACTCTCATTTTGCTAAATCTAACCCCTGTAGTGTAGAAGACAGTAAATACATCTGTTATAAGGACGCACCAAACACAGACACTGATTTAAATGACCGAGTTCTAAGGCCCTTCTTTCCTATATTATCTTGGATATCTAATTGAAACATACCAACAAACTAGTTATAAACGTAGACTCAACAAACTAGTTATAAATGTAGACTAGGGGGGAGCGAGTGGGATGGCCCAAGGGAGCCACAACCACCCCTACGTTTTGAAATTCAATTACTATACATGTATAAAAAATAATATGGGCCCTTCTTATTTACATTAAAGATAAGTGGTCTATTGATGGTCTGGTCTTGTATTTTATACATTTCATCTCTTTTTTGAAAATAAGTGATACTATGTTTGTATTTTGTTTTGAGAGGGTTGTTGATATTACTTCTACTTTCTTTCCATTAGCCATTGGGCGTTACACTCATGTACTACTCACACTTGTTAGTTACTATCTCATATACTCAATATAATTATATATTTAGTGTGTACTTTAGAAAATATATTAAATTTTTCCATATGTCATGAATATCAAAATTTAATTGTTCTTTTTAAGTTATTATAGTCCCAGATTTAAAGGAATGAATATTAAGGCTATTCTTTCCTATTTTATGTTGGTTATCTGATTAACATACCAATAAACCTGATTATAAAGGTAAGGGGATATTAAATATTAAAAGCGATATAGTTAGGCTTTGGCAAAAAACCTGTTGAAGCAGAACTGTGTTGTCTCCTTCAAATGTCTGAAAAATGTCATGATCGTTCCTCAAAATACCAAACCGGTTTACAGCAGCATAACCATGACCTCCACAGGCTTCCCTACAGATGCTGAGTGACTTTGCAGTATAGGATGTTATATAAGCCTTTAGACCGGCTGATAGAGCATGAACATCTGCAACTAATTCTTCATCATGAGTTTTTTTCATTTGAGAGTATTTCTCCACTAAAGTTGTTGTAGCAAAATGAAAAGCATAAGTTGAAGCAAGCATTGGCATAAGCTTGTGCTGTTGAGACTGGTAATCAAGAATACTAACTTCAGGTTGGTTTGGAGGTCCAAATTGCTGACGAAGTAGAGAATATCTGATGGCTATTGTGGCCGCAACCTTCAGGACACTTACTGAAGAATATGCAAGGCCCACCCTACCGCCAACAAGTTCACCTAGAGTTGCAGCAAATCGCTTATTTACTGTAGGAAGACTACTTGTGTATTTTCCATCTCGGGAGACATCTCCAAAGCGGTTTAGAAGATTGTCTCGAGGAATTCTTACCGAGCGGAATCTCAAAGCTCCATTATCCACCCCATTTAGGCCAACTTTATGGCCACAATCATGTATCTCAATTCCAGGGAGTGGTTGATGGGTCTTCATATCCCTTATTGGAACTATGAAAGCATGGACACCCATATCAGTAACTCCTTTGGTGTCATAAGTGGGTAATTTCAACCTAGCGAAAACAGTTGCAAACTTTCCATGCACTGCAGCATTGCCAATCCACCATTTGATGGCACCATCATTTGGTGTGTCAATGATAAATTCATCAGTGATTACATCAAAGGTGGCAACAGTTTGGAGGCCCTGCACATTTGAACCTTTTAAAAGCACAAAAAGGTAAGCAATTTAGAAGTGCGTACCTGTGGAAAAGCTATGCGGTAACATATTTGAGTTAAAACACAACAAAGATAAACTTCCAAGGAAAAAGAAAATACTCACAATCCAAAAGTACTTTAAGTTGGGAATGGAAAACAATCTAATTAAGGAAGCAAGGGTTGTTGGTACTAGACCTCACTTTTACTGGCAATTGAACATAAATGAAAACTGCCGTTTGTCAGATTATATTAAATAGGGTTCAGTGACATCTTACATTTAGCAGTTTATATTTTTATTTCGTAGTATTCACAGATAATTACAAAAATAAATATTGTTTTCACTTTTACTACTTAGTTTTAAAGATATGTACTGTAAACATTATCCCTGTTATCAATGCTTCTGTACAAATCCTTGTGCTTTATGTGTGCGTGTGTTGTAAACATTTTATAATCATTTGTAAACACAAAAAACCTTCTCTCAAATCAATCAAGCCTCTCTACCCTAAACTGATCCCTACATTTCTTTACTGCGAGTTACAAGTTCAACAGTGTCCCCCTTAAGTTCACTTCATCATCACGAGTCAGTGACACTAACCAAACCAATGCAGTGAAAAAACAAAGCAACAATTACAATAGTCAACAACTTCATCAACATAAAAAAAGATGGCATTACCATGGTGAAGCTCGGTCATAGCAAAACAACCAGGGTAGTCCAAGTTATCAATCCCATCAAAGTACTTATCCTTATGCTTCTTCGTCCCCAAATTGAGAACAGAACCACCCCAAAGACTGCGCAAGAAAAGTAGTCAACAAAAACACGCACACTAACGAGTATGAAAAATTAGACTCATTCCATTGGACATTAGCGAAAGCAGTGAGTTACCTGTACTGGACCCCCATCTTGATCCCGAGCGACATGTCAACGCTTCCAACGGCTTCCACGATGGCGAAGTACTTCTCGGGCTCGTTGACCACGTAACGGAGGGGTCGAATCCCCGCTTCTCTGACGAGTCCCGTTAACTGCTTCATGCACAGCTCTCGATGTTCGTCCTTCGAGATCTCAACGGGCGTTTGAAGGTGCGGATTGGCGTTGAAGTAATCGAACACCTTCTCCTGAATGTCCCTGTGCTTACCTCGCATGTAACTCGACAGAGATGGCGTGTCCACGCTCAGCTTCCCTCGCCCGCCGCACGCTGCCATCTCCAACTGCTCCGCCGCCACGCACGCGCCGGGGCTCAGGTGCAGGGTCAGCCTCCGGATTCGCCGCTCTGCTTCGGAGGCTGGCTCGGAGTCGGAGTTGGGTTTGGAGTTTGAAATTTGCATTTTGGTTTGGATTGGAGAGGAGAAGAATGAAAAAGTGGTTGTTATTTTTGTTGATTAAGGAGGAATGTGGTGGGGGCATAAAGGGGTGTTTGGTTGAATTTTATAACGTGGCTTCGAAGCAACTATGGATAAACTCGGAATTTGTCAGATAACTTTCCAAGCGCGCTTTCCAACGTGTTTATTAACGTTGACATGATGAAACCTTACCCAACACAATTCTCATCTTATAATGTATTTAACTTTACTGTCTCTTCTTTTATATCTGTTTAAATTATAAAAAGTTTTTTATACATACTATTAATTTTAAATAATTTTAAATATTGAATATAATGTTATATATGTATGAATTTTTTATTTGTTTAGAGTTTAAAACATGCTATTATATGTTATAAAAAATTAAAATTATATTTGAATTGAACCCTTCAACATAGAACAAGATACAATCACTTTTGTTTTAAAAGGAAACATAGAATTGGTTTTATCTTTGAATGTTCTTTGTGAAGATAAAAGAAAAAATAGACGCTTTGCCACACACGGAATCTTTTATGTGTACTTAACACGTTACATCAAATAATTAACTTTCTTGCACGCAGCATATTCACACAATCATTAAATACAATATTTTCATTATAAGAGAATATTTAAACATTAAGAATAGAAATCAATTTAATACATAACTAATGGTTTTTTAAAATAACTAAATTAATGGATTTATTAATTTTTCATTATGTGTAAAGATCCTTATATTATAGATATTAAAGTATATTAAATACTAAACAATATTGGTTCACGTTTATATATATGGATAAGACAAGCTTCACTTTATACAGATTTAGTTGTATGATATTAGTTTCTTCCTTGATGTTTTGCTTTATTTTATTTTTTAACTTTCAGGTAAAATGTACTTTATTAATGTCTCTTGGTGAAAGTACTGAATTTTATGTAAATATTCAATTCCGTTCTTAAAAAACTGAGACGGTGATTAATAGGTTTTAATATAAATAAGTTTTTAATTATTATTTTTTGTTAAAATTATGATAAATAATAGTTAAATAGATGGATGATATGGTAAAAAATGAAGTTTTCTCTTCCTTATACGTCAACATATTGTGTCTAATCTAGTTAAGTGAGAAAATAAACTTTTTTTCAGTAAATGTTAAATTTGGTGCTTGAAATATTAAAGTGACAGCTTATAGGCTACACAATAAATTTTGCAATTAAACAAATTTTTAAATATTAACTTTGTTGACATCCTAGTTCTTTTGTAGGGAAGAATCTTAATATCACTTGAATGGATATAAGATGTAACAAGGTAGAAAATCATGTTTCACTTAAGTAGCAATATATGATTACATATTAATTGTACAAAATAGTTTACAATATCTTTTTTCTATTTTTACTTTTCTTTATTTTCTTTAAATCACTAAAAGCAATATGAATTTCATGATTCACTATGTAGTTTTCTATTAGTGAAGCTTTCACATTTATACAATTATATAATTTAAGGTATTTTTTATTAGAGATTTCTTTAATGTGATTATTTGATGTGAGATAAGAATCTTTTTTTTAATACATTACATTTATTAACGTGGGAAATTCATCAATACAAATAAATGATATGTTATGGATATGTCTAACTTTTTTCTTTTGTATTTAATGGTCTAAGTTATTTATGTAGTTGGTGTTTTGTTTTGTGATGAGGTTTTTATTTGTTAAGTTTGGTATGGCTGATTGTATTGAGAAAAAGGGAGTGTTGTAGATTTTATTTTATTTTTATCGGCGAGAGAGTGTTTTAGATGATTGAATTAGGGTAATGTTGTTTTATGAGTAAATGTCCAACTTGATTCATAGAATATGAAAGTAGTGGCATGTTAAGCATCACAGTGTTAGAATAATAACTCAACTAAAATAAAAGATAAAAAAGAGTAACAAAATTGTCATTTGGCAAAAGCATAATTTAATTAAAAAGCGTAAAATTACAAAATATCTTTTGATAAATCCAGGAAGAAAATAACAATGCCATCTTTTATTGAAAAAACCTTTGATGATAAATATTTTCTCTCATCTTAAATTTACTCTCTTAGTACTTAAATGATAGAAAATAAAAAGTGATTTTGGTGTCTTACTGAAAAAGCATGATATTCATTTATAACAATAAAAACAAAATATAAATTAAGCATAAATAACTAAATTATTGTCCTATTTAAAGTAAAGTTATCATGTATTAAGCATAAATAATTAAATTATTGTTCTTCTTAAAAATGCAAACACATTATTTATAATGGATTTCTCTTTTATCAATATCAGTAGTCAAATATGAATTAACAGTCTTTAGCAATTAATTTTGATCTTCCAAAGCATGAGGGAACATATGAGATGAGTTTTTTTATATATTTAAGGATCTTCTTAATAACACTTTAAAGTGATTGTTTATGCAACGTCCAATATTATATTTATAGCATATATAAGGCTTCTCAAAATTAGTGAGTACCACACTTTAAACATTTTTCTCCTGTTTACTTTATTATTATAACTTATACTAGAAAATAACTTAATATGTAATACAATTTAGGTGGAGTGTTAAATGATACACATCTATTCTATTCAATGGTTTATATTTTTCTTATACATTATTTTTCTTGTGGGGATATTTGAATGAAAGAGAATGGAAAACATAACAAATATTGAAAAATAAAATACTAGAAAATGAAAGATTAATTCACATATTCAACATTCATATTTCTTTTATTACAGATCCTTAAATATTTATATTAAAGTTTGAAACGATTAACTAAATCAATTAATTAATTTAACATAATAAATATGATTAATCAAATCTTTATTTAATTATCAAATCAATATTTAATTTATTAATGATTTGCTTTTTATAATCAAATACACAAATCAACATCCAAAATGCAAATATGAAATTGGATTGAATAAGAACAACCTTAAAACATTAATCAATTTATGCAAATACAATTTTGATTGTATGCTCTTAGTTTTGAGAATTGAACTTCAAAAATTAATTCTCCATGAACAAACAACAAAGAACACAAAAGAAAGAAGAAGATGAAGAGATAATTCAGAAATCTAATGAAATGGAAATAAATAAATAATTTTTAAACATAGAAAATTAAACAAATGAATTTGGTTTTTTTAATTAAAACTAATTTAGCCAATATATAAGTTTTTTAATTAAATTTACACGTGAGTCCAACTCTCAGCTCTAATCAAGTTCATAAGGTTAATTACAAAAGTATGAGCTAAAACTAAAAAGGTTAAATTTAAATGAGTTTTTATATAAAAATCATCAAAATTGTCTCAACTTAAAAAATTGTAAAAACAACAAAAAAACTAAAAATTTAACAAATAATATGTTCGTTTTAAAGCACAGAAAATACAGAATCAAATACAACTAAAATCAACCAAAAATAATGTATACCAAAAAAATTTTGTCAAAAAATAATTAAATGACATATTAATTAAAAATATAAACTTTAAACACTTGTATACGTAACATCTCTCTATCTCTATTGATTAATTATTTTTTTTATCAAACCCAATATATCTAAGTTTTTTCCCATAAAAAATTAACTCAAAAGAAATGTGGAAGCATGAATAAAACAGAAGCTGTTGTTAGGCATATACCAATAAAATCCAGTATCTCATCTCCCTTGTAAGACCATTCTATAGAGTTTTAATTTATTTTTACACTATGACATATATCTTTTAAGATATTTTATAACTTTTTATTATAATCCAGGGGTCTATTTAGTTCTTTAAAGAAATATATGTTTCTAAGATAAAAGAAAATATTTATTATTTTCATGACTCAAAATCTTATTTAAAACTCATAATCTCGAATTTTATGTAATGTTAGAATATTCTAATGAGTTATAAAACCCAAATCTTAAATTTATAATACCTAAATCTTAAATTTATGACTCTGTATGAATCCCAAGACAAACATGTCATAATTGATTACAAAAGATACAAAGATGCGTTAATATTTTAGTCTGATGGTACAAAATAAAATTTTTAAATTAAATTATCATACTAATCTTACCCATGAAATGCACTGTATTACAAAAACTATTTTTAATCCTGTCATTATTATGTTATAACTAACTTTGAGTTAATTAAATAATTTATTTAAAATTCGTCTCACTAAAATTATGTATATTATAACGAATAATGTCTATTATCAATATCTCTTGTATCATAGTAGTTGAAAATAAGAGAGGTCTGATAGGGTTGTTGCATTGTGTTACTTTAGGTGCCAAAAGTAAATATAAGATGGAACATGATTGATAGAATGGTGGAAGCAAACATGGAAAGGAGATGGCTCATGGTGGTGTATTGCACAACTTTCCAAAGTTTAGATAATATCATATATATTTGATAAGTTTTGTTAGTTGGATTGAGTATTTAATATTAGGGTAAAAATTATAGTTAGTGATTTAGAGTATAATTCTTTATACTTTCACTTGGTTTATAATAATTGTGTATTTTATAGCAATTTTCTCTTAAATATTTGTTTTATTAGAAATCTAATCCATGACTTTAGTTCTAATACTATTTGTTATATGAACACTTATTATGAAGTTAAAAATTATAACTAATAGTTACTAGGCCTAATTAACATATGATATGATATGAGACAATTGATAATGTGATATGCAACATACAAGCTCTATAATCACTTTATGCATAATGCAAATTTTTTATACAAACATCTTTTTTTTATCTCTTTTAGTCTTTATATTTTATACTAATAAACCTTTTAATCTCCATTGTTTAAAGAAGCTACTCATAAAAAATAAAAGTGTTTTTTTGTATAACTATAATAATTATTTTTAAATAAAATTAAAATATTGTATAACCATTTTTTATGAATATTTTATTACAGTTTTATATTTTTTATGAAAATAATTATTTTAAAATAACTAATTTTACATTTTACAAGTATTCCTATTATATAACTACGGATACACACGTGTATGTATCGGCTTCTTTCTTTTGATGACGATAAATAAAAATTAATTCTTATCATACTTATTGAAATAAATAATTATTATTTAATTTAAAAAATTTGTGTTCATAAAAATAATTACAAAATAAATTATTTTTATAATTTTATTATAAATAGTTTTTATATTGTAGGTAATTAATAAGTTTTAAAAAATACAAAAATCAAAGGATAAAATAATATAATAAATTATATTTATAATGATAAAATTGATAACAAATTTTATATACTAAAAATCATTACAAAGTGATTATAAACAAGAATGCTCTTTACTAATAGTTATAAATTATAAAAATTAATACAAAATATTATTTCTGTATAATTTTTTTATAACTTGAATATAAGGTTTAATTATATTTTTTTTTTCAAAAAAACATGGAGGCCCGTTCATTAGTGAAAGAAGCTCTTTGGTTAAATAAATGACACTTAATTTTAATATAGCAGGGATTTCAATATAGTCACATAAGGGGGTGACCTGGTTACATGATGAATAGATAAAGGTTAGGCCCATTGGGTGGACGATTGGGCCCATAGATAACCCGCGACATATATTTCGAAAATCTACAATTCAAAGTTGAAAACCCGCTTTTACCCGCCCCAGAATCTTTTGTTATGGGTTACTCACTTTGTTCTGGCGCTAATTCGAAAGAGGGAACAAGTGAGTGTTACTAACCTTCTTCTCTTTAACCCTAATCCCAAGAACTTTCAAATTGCCTTCTTGCTCCTCTTGCATTTCACCAGGTCAATTCATCTTAACCCATTTCTTTTCATTTTCTCTATGTATTTTAGTAGTTAGGGTTTCAAATACACAAATTCTCTCATCCTTTTTAAGATCTCCATTATCAAAATTTCATGGGAAGCCACCACGATTCCAGTGATGGGTTTTTCAAAATCCGTCCCCGTCTGGCGGATGTCACGAATCGTCCGGCGAAAAGGTCGTTTTCTTTAGTTTCCGGCGACGGTGCCGACTCCCAGTTCACAAAGCAAATGCGACTAGGGGTAGAAGGTTTAGCCAAAAGCAAAATCCAAATGCAACTAGGAGGACAGACTCACCTTAACGACGAGGTTTTGTTGCAACCAAAAGAAAACCAACCCATTTTGTTGCCGTTTCGCGATGATACTTCAAGCTCATTTCAGAATCCGGGCTTGCCCAGTGAGGGATTGAAGGAGCAGAATCCGTTGGGTTTGGAAAATTTTGAATTTGGGGAGAAGGGTGAAGGAATTTCCCCAACTGATCGAGCAGTTGAAAGTGGGGACAAGGATAATTGTGTTGTCGAGAATTTGGGATCACCCGGGTGTGGGACCGTGCAAATGCCATCAGCCTCTGCCTCTGATGATTCTAATTTTCCGTGGTTGAAACCGTGCCCGGGGCATAAGGCCGATGGAGCTTCAAATTCTGTCACCGATCCTGCGGACCTTAAATCTTGCAGTTGTTCCTTATGCTCTAAAGGTGGTTACAGTTTCCCTGTTTGCATCTAGTTGTTGCATTTTTCTCTCATGAATGAGATACATTTACTACATTTCCCAATTAAAATTAGAGCTTCATATCACTTAATAAAGATTTGCATTCAAGGTTTAAATAGATTACTGAGGTGAACTCTAATTTTTATTGAAGAGCACCACCAAAAGTACTTAAGGAATTGTATTAAGTTTTTTCCTAGACATTTTTTTTTTTAATTTAGTATGTAATAATGGGTGTTGCTTATGTTGATCACTAGCTGCTTATATCTGGTCGGATCTCCATTACCAGGATGCCAAGGGTAGATTAAGTGGTAAGTTCTACTAACCATTTTAGGAATGTTGTTCTGCTACATTCGAGTGTCATTATATTATTTCTTCTGCCATTTAGCATCGAGGTTTTAAATGCTCCTCCTTTTCACTAGCTATAAAGAAGAGTCAGAAAGAAGCAAAAACAATCATTCAGAAATTTTCTGGATTAGAGGATACAGTCACACATGGCCAGCACCAAAGCGAGGAGTCATTAAATTTAGAATTGTCCCTTGTGCATCAGTGGAAGTCGCTCTTTGTTCAAATGCAGAATATTTATGCTCAAGAAAGTAGCCAACTTGTAAGTTTCAATGCTATCACTTGCCTGATTAATTATTTCAATCCTACTGGAATTGTTGCTTCCGTTGCCGTGCAAGTTTCTAAATTGAATTTTCTGTGCTTTGCACTATCCATCTTCTTTTATGGAAAGTGTAGAACTACTCTAAATGTTAACTTGTTTTATATGGAGGCGAGCGTTAGAGGTTTAGTTTGTTAGTTAGCTTGATTGGTTAATTTCTTAACTGTTAGTTGCTATTAAGTTCTATTAATAGAACATGTCTCACACATTGTTTTATCTCTCTCATTTGTAATTCTAATTTATCGATTTTCACATTCTCAGTTTCCTTTATGGGCTCAACCATTTTTAGTACAAGCCAACTTCTCTTAAAGCCATTTCTTAATGTTTTAGGATTTAAGGTCTAGTTCAACTTGTAAACTCTATTAGTTTACAAGTTCACTCAGTGTCTACCAGTTTACTTGAATGCAAACTCATTTTCCAGGAGACTCGGCATAGAAACGTGCTAAGCCGATAAACTCGAGTAGACTTGGGAGTTTGAGGGAGGTTTTATTTTTGGCCCTCGTTTGGCATTTCCTACTTTTTGAACGCACTAGTGTTTGCACTTTTAGAGGAGCAGTGCATCATGATAGACTTTGCATTTTTCAAAGGAGCATCACATCACACCGCATTGTGTTTTTGAACGTCGCCACTGCCTTGACGGGATTTGACCACTACACTGCATCATGTTTCACCTTCCTTCCACAGTTGCATCACGTTTTTCCTTTGGGGGCTTCAATGGGATTTGCTCTTTGAACAGGTTACCTCTTCATTCTCCTTTCCTTTGTTTTCGTTCTCCATGGTTGGGAGTTTCCGATCGCTTCATTGTACTTTGTTTTTCGTTCTTGACCCTCCCTCTATTTTCCTTGTCCTTCTGATGGAGTTCTCTCAATAAATACTTGGTTCTTGTTTTGATCCCTTTCTTTTGTGTTTTGTTTTCATTTTAGATCCCACAATAAAGGCTGTTGCTGTAATTTTTACTTATGTTTTGTCATTGTATGATTTTATATATTTGGTGTAGATTTGAACTTATATAGTAGTCATGCACTACTAAACTTCGTTATTTTAGAATTATGAAATAATTGTTTACTATTTTGATTAATTATGGTGTTGAAATGTTGAATTGATATGGTATATACTTATTTTTTCTTCATGACATAGACTTGTAGAGAGTCTACTGGTTGGGTCCACTACTTGAGTCCACGGAACTCCAACGAGTATACATATACTCTGTAGTTTGTTGACTTCTCTTACTTATAACCCAGTGTATAGTTTTCATTTTCTCACCTAATGCTTTGAATGATTTGATTTTGCTTTCAGGAATCAAGCTTTGAATCACTAAAAGATTTGAGAGAACACTGCAAGACTGAACTTCAGTCGAATGACAATAGCCATCGTTAAAATCATTAGTGTTCCAATCCGTTTTTTCATCGTAAGATTGCTTCGCACATAAGTATCTTGGCTTCAAATTTCAATTAATCTGCAGATGGTCATCTGTTGCTTTATTCCCTGTATATTTTTGTGTATTCGGTGGCTATAATACTTGCAAGTCTACATGTACATTTGTCACATCAGCTGTGTCTACTGATTCCAGTATGATTTGAATCAACCTACTTTGGAGGATAACTATTCTGCATTTTTTGGATGTCCCCGATAGGACTGAAAGATGCTATGCTCTTTCTGTTCAAAGTTATTTGGTGGATAGATTTTTTAATCCCAAGATTGGTTTGGGTGACTGTTTGACAACGATTTTAGGATTCTCTACAATGGTGGATAAGTGAAATTATCTTTTGACAGATTTAGAGTGTGTTTGAGATTCTTGAAAAAAAGAATATTATATTAATTATAGGTATTAGTGATTATATTTTTAATTTATTATTGTTATAATCGATCATAATCAGAATTAATTTTGTGTATAAACCAACTCCATTAATTGAGGGTCTTAGATTTGTCACTGCATCTGCATTCTAAATAATAATAATAATAATAGTAATTGTTATTATTATATTAAAATACAAGTTGTTAATATTTCTCATTAATTGAAATTGGTATCCTTCCTAGGTTTTGTCATTTATACACAATTAAGTTTTTGGTTATTGATATAGCAATCGAGAAAAAAGACTCTAGAGTAGTATGTGTGTGAGAACAAAAAGACTCTAGAGTAATATGTGTGTGTGAGAACAATTGGTGTTGGATGTGAACTTCATTTTCACTTTTTGTAGTACACATAATTTTAATATGTATCTACTTTTGTACTGGATGTCTGAATCCTCTCATTTATCATTTTAGTAGTTTATTTTAAATCATTCATCGAGCACTTCTTTTTTAAAATATTTTTTAACTCTAATATTTAAAGTTAATTTAATTAACAACTAGTTCATTTTTTTTACCTCTATTACCTCTATCCTTTTATCTTTATCCAAATACTCAGTTTTTCAACCTTTAATAAATTTTCCTTTCATTATTTTATGTTCTAAAAATGAATTTTAATATTTTAAAATGAACTATTGTATCATATTATAATTTTTTTATTATAAATCTAAAAGATTATATATATATATATATATATTC
>Ga0123340_1001132_pt1 | contig 21294 bp, 10 predicted proteins | sample SirMexnodulemix_FD_89961 | JGI IMG/M metagenome (GOLD analysis project Ga0123340, IMG submission 89961) | Root nodule microbial communities of legume samples collected from Mexico - Siratro Mexico nodule mix | ecosystem: Host-associated > Plants > Roots > Nodule | place: Mexico: Nepantla... | reverse complement strand
TTTTTTTTTTTTTTTTTTTTTTTTTTTTAAATATTTAACCAAGTTTTACTGGCTTTAGATTCATTTATGAAACCATATAGATTTGATGTCTACTGTCACTTTCAGAATGTTGGTTTAACAATTGAATCATCAAGAAAGCATGGCTGGGACATTTTTTAAATGATATAAATCTTGTTTTTCTCAACACATTTCTTTGAACAATATCTTATTTGATTTTATGTTTCACATCTTTAGAAAAAAATGTGCTTTGCCTGAGATAAGTCTCTATCATGACACCTTATCCATGCAAAATGTGCTGTTAATTTTTGCCAATGGAATCTTTAATGTTTTTAATCTTTCGTTTATCTTTTTTAAAAATATAATTATCATAAAATTGTTGTTTAAGAAATAAAATAAGGCTTCCTATTGGCATATGCTCTCAAGTATTTTAGCATATGCTTATAGTAAATGCTTATAAAATACCTTTTTCTGTTCTTTTGGTGAAATGTTTTTTTTTTTGTTGCAAAATTTCTAGAGGAAGAAGAGACAAAACTGTCAGTTGTGGCTACAATAGCATGGGGACTACGCAAGTGCTCACATGTTGTAGTATTGATATTGATATTTCTTATTGCAATAAGATCTGGTATCGTTCATGCTGTTTATAGTAAGTTCAATTGCCAACAATTTCCTTCCTTGTTCATTATACATTTGGTTGTTAACATGTTAATAAGGAATTATTTTTATTTGTATTTTCTGTTAGCACAAGATGTTGGTCCACTCTTGACCAATTTTTGTAGGAATGAAGTTTTGATCCACAATTAATGTAAAGGGTTTTACAATACCCATGAACCACAAGGTTCCACCTGTTTAAATAACTCAAGTATTCAAATCAATTGAAAAACATGAGTTACAATTATGATGTGGCAATTTTTATAGAATAGAGAGTTTTACAGTGACTGTTAATCAAACTGAAACTTGCTTTGAAACATTGTCTTCAGAGTAGTTTGAGATGTAGCAGTGTTCCTAATTTGCTGACTGCATACCCTTTCTACATGCAGTGGTTTTCTTTTTAATTTATCTTTTAAGCCATGCAATCGACTGGAAATTACACCAAGCTATTATACTTCTATGTGAGGCACAGTTTGCCGTTCAATTCATTCTTCAACTTGATTTGATCTCCAAAACTTTGAACCAGAAAGGTTCATATGCTTTTCAGATTCTCTCACAATTAGGTAATCTTTTTATGTAAGAATGAACTTGTCATGTGTTGTTTTTTGCTGCAAATGTAAAATTTCTAATGTCTTCAACACATTTATGTATGGTATCTTTCTTGTGTTTTGTGAATGTTGCAGGTCTGCTTAATTATATCCATTCAGTGGATTTCTTCCAAATATCGATTCTTGCTTGTTTCTGTGCAATTCACAATCATGGGCTGCAAACACTCCTTTCATTTTCAGCTATTGTACGGCAAACATCTTGTCCCCCATTTGGCTTTAACATCTTGAGAGCTTTCTTGATCAGACCTGTGTGTTTATCAGGTTATAGTCCAAGATCTAGTGAGAGCCAAGGAACACATGGTATGAGTTCAGTAAATATTGACTATTCTTGAGGATTTCCATCTCATTTTATTTTGCTAAATAAATTCCTTTTTGTCTTATTATCCTTCTGTTACTTTATTGGTTTGAGCTACATATTTAGACTTTAAGTGTATACTGGACGTTAATATTCTAACCATTCTATTTAATTACTCAGACAGGAAGACTAAATCATATTTGGAGGTCATAAGACTGAATTTCCTTTCTATTTATCGGTTGTGTGGCAAATACATTGCCTTCGTAACAATTCTCTTCACTATATACCTTTGCACGCCCAACTATGCTTCATTTGGCTACTTATTCTTTCTTCTACTGTGGATAAGTGGAAGACAACTTGTAGGGAAAACAAGAAAGCATCTTTGGTATCCTATGAAAGTGTATGCTATCGTTGTGTTTGTCTCCATTTACGGCATTGGTGTCTTTTCCAGCTCTGAGATGTGGTTTCCTAGGATTGTTGATCTTCAAACTGCATTTGGTTATAATCCAGAAGCTTCAATGTTACAAAACATTTGGGGATCTTTGGCTGTTTTGGTTGTGATGCAGCTATATAGCTATGAAAGGAGGAAGAGCAAAAGATCTGGATCTAGTGACTACGATGGACCAGAAGTAGGACCTCTTGCTTTTGCCAGACGCCTTTTGGTTCGGCATGCTGAGAAAATACTATCTCTTGCCCTATTTTATGCATCCTTATCACCTATTAGTGCATTTGGTTTCCTGTATCTTCTTGGTCTAATTAATTATTCAAGATTACCGAAGTTGTCTCAGATTCCTGCAAAAATATTTCTAGTTTATTCAGGACTTCTTATAATGGTTGAATATCTTTTCCAGATGTGGGGAAATCAGGCTGAGATGCTCCCTGGTCAAGAGCACTTCCAGTTATCATTATTTATGGGTTTGCAGTTGTATAAGCCTGGTTTTAAAGGTTTGGAGTCAGGGTTAAGGGGAAAGGTTGTGGTTATTGTAGCGTGTATACTTCAATACAACGTTTTTCATTGGTTGGAGAAAAAACATGTTTTTGGAAATCAAGGAAAATGGAACGAACCTTGTCCTCTGTTCAATCCAATAGAAGTTCCCAGTGATATAACTGCCTGTACACCACACAGCAAACAATTGGAAAATTGCACTTCACCAACATTTAAAAAAAGTGGAAGAAGTCGTTCATGGCCAACTTTTAACTCTGCATTATCCCAAGGGCCAGATTCAGGGCCTGAAAGAGACAGTGCCAAAAAAATACGATATTTTCATTTCTGGGAGAATTCCAAGGATAGCTTGAAGTGGAATAGAAAGCGGATTCTTTTCTTAAGAAAAGAAAGGATGGAGATGCAGAAGACCGTTTTAAAAGTATCTTTGAAGTTCTGGATTGAAAATATGTTCATTTTATTTGGTCTTGAAATCAACATGATTGCTTTGCTTCTTGCTAGCTTTGCTGTGTTGAATGCTATCTCTCTGCTCTATATAGCATCACTTGCTGCTTGTGTTCTTCTTCATCGGCTACTTATTAAAAAACTATGGCCTGTTTTTGTTTTCTTATTTTCTTCCATCGTCATTATTGAATACTTGGCCATCTGGATGCGCATCACTTATACGAACCAAGAAATTGAAGAACAAGTACCATGCAATGACTGCTGGAGGAGAGTATCAGATATATATTTGAGCTACTGCACAAAATGTTGGTTAGGTATCTCTTAATTATTCATGCCTATGTGCGTTTAGATGGTCAGTATTAGGCATATGTCTCGTGGGTAATGTGCATCCCATGTAACAAACCTGAAGCCTGTTTTCGACAATAGAGGGTGCTTATTAGTGATAATTCAGAGCTTCATTCATTGTAAATTCTTGTTTTGTGTGATAACTTCTCCAAAATAATTTATGCAAAATGCCTTTACTGCAGGAATTATTGTGGATGATCCTCGTATGCTTATTTGGTATTATGGTGTTTTCATGTTGTCATGGTTCAAATTCCGTGCTGACAAGTCATCTTGTCTCACTGGATTGGAGATGTACCAGAAGATACTCTCCCAATGGAAATCTGCCTCTGTACTAAATGATCTATCATTTGAAACAAAAGGATACTGGACATTCGTTGACCACCTGAGGCTTTATGGTTACTGTCACTTGCTAGATTTTGTTCTCTCATTGATTTTGATTACAGGAACTCTTGAATATGATATTCTGCATCTTGGCTATCTTGGTTTTGCTCTGATTTTCTTCCGAATGAGGCTAAAGATACTAAAGCAGGGAAATAAAATTTTTAGATTCTTAAGAATGTACAATTTTGTTCTTATTGTCATGTCGCTTGCATATCAATCTCCTTTTGTTGGAAACTTCAGTAATTTCAAACTTGGTTCAATAGAATCCATTAATGAATTGGTTGGATTTCACAAGTATGATTATGGGTTTCGAATTACATCAAGATCAGCAATCGTGGAAATCATAATATTTGTATTGGTAGCACTACAATCATACATGTTTGCATTTCCAGAGTTTGCATATGTTTCAAAATATCTTGAGAAAGAGCAGATTGGTGCCATACTTAGACAGCAGGAGAAGAAAGCTGCTTGGAAGACTGCTCATTTGCGGCATATCCGTAAAGCTAAAGAGTTGAAGCATCTACGGAGCTTGCAAGTAGAAAAGATGAAATCGGAGATGCTAAATCTCAAAAATCAGCTACAGAATATGAACACTGAAGCTAATTGTAGTAATGCTTCTCTAAAAATTGATGGCCTAAACACGAGAGGAAACTCTTCCCTAGATTTGCATCCGGAAAATGGATTCAGGAAGCAAGATCTTGATATGACTACCGAGACCATAAGTCCATCTGATGGGAAACAATCTCTAGTGAGTGAAAAATCAAAATGTTCATCGATACCACAATACCGGAAGCATCCAATGGGTTCTCCTCATGGAATTATGGAGGGAAAGGAAAGAACTAAAATCAATAATGTTTTGGATTTGGAAATAAGAAATCGTTATAAACTTCCAGTCAGGAGAAATGCTTTGGTTTCAGCTATATCTTTCGTAGGAAATGGGCTATCTCAGGTGCAGTCTCTTGGAAATGTGGCAGTTAACAATCTAATGAACTATCTAAAGATAGAACGTGGGGAACTAGAGTCAACTGAAGATTCTTCAGAGGATGAGGAATATTACGAGATTGAAATTGATAATCAGAATGTCGGTGCCGAACCTTTAGAACCTGCAATTTCTACACACTCTATTCATGAGCATACTGTGCCTGATACTGCTTGCCTCCAAATTGGAATTATTTTACGTTACATGTGGTCCCGAATGAGGTCGAATAATGATGTTGTTTGCTATTGCTGCTTTGTTCTCATATATCTATGGTACTTCAGTTTGCTTTCTGTTGTTTATCTAGCAGCACTATTCTTATATGCTCTCTGTCAAAATACTGGTCCCAGTTACATATTTTGGGTTATTATGCTAATCTATACGGAGGCATGCATTTTGCTTCAGTACTCGTATCAAATCATCATTCAACATACGGAGTTTGAATTCCATGCTAGCTTACTTCAAAAATTAGGATTTCCTGCTAAGCAAATAGCATCATCTTTTGTGACAAGCAACTTACCATTTTTCCTGGTATATATATTCACTCTTGTGCAAATCTCCGTAACTGTGAAGGATGGGGGTTGGACAATTACTGCAGATCTCAGCTTTTATAAGAGGAGAAATCAGAGCTGCACGGAGAATTTAAAGTGCTCCACCTACCAAGAGAGATTACAGAGATTATTTTTACCCCTGAAAAGTATACTGAAACTGTTTATCAGAAGCCTCTGTAGGTACTGGAAATCATTGACATGGGATGCAGAAACTCCCCCTTACTTTGTTCAACTGTCTATGGAAGTTATCTCGTGGCCTGAAGAGGGAATTCAGCCAAAGAAAATTGAATCAAGAATAAATAAGCTGCTGAAGATCTTTCATAGGAGGAGATGCAAAGTGGATAACCATTTTAAGTTGCACTCGGCGAGTAGGGTTCGTGTACAGAGCATTGAAAAAGGCGAAGAAAACGAAAACTTGTGTCTTGTTGTTTTTGAGGTGTTATATGCCTCCCCTCCAATTGAATTTGCTGCTGAGGAATGGTACAGTTCATTAACCCCAGCGGAAGATGTATCCAATGAGATTCAAAAGGCTCAACATGCTGGTATTTTTAACGAAATTGGGTTTCCATATCGCATACTTTCTGTCATTGGTGGTGGAAAAAAGGAAATTGATCTGTATGCCTACATTTTTGGAGCTGATTTGGTTGTTTTCTTCTTAATTTCCATTTTATACGAATCAGTTATGAAAGCTAATAGTGAGTTTCTTGAAGTGTATCAGCTTGAAGATCAGTTCCCAGAAGATTTTGTGCTAGTTCTCATGGTAAGTTTTTTTCTTTCGGAATGTATGATATAGATGGCTTATTTCATTTCTATTATGTATATTATAAGTCCAACACTGAGATGTAGATGGCTGATCATTTTGCTTGATGTGACTTGAAATTTATGTTCAAATGCATTGATTAAATAATTTACTCAAAGTTCATGTATAGACAGGGTCAATTAGTAAACTGTTAAAAATAATCTAGTTGAACAAGGTCGTCTAGTAATACTTGGTTGTCTATTCTTTGCGTGTTGTTTGGTAAAAAATAGTCTAATACAACCTATAGAGATATTTTGTTACACTCATCTAGTGAAGATCATCTTGTACAATGTTTGGAGAAACATTGTCTTGTATGCTCGTGTAGTGGGGATTGTCTGGTACACTCGTTTGGTGGAGGGTCATCTTGTATAGTCAATTGTTTCTTCAGCTAAGTAGGTCATCATATGTTTTACGTCTGTCTTAAGCATGAAACATGAGTGTCACATGTCACATTTCTGTTAAGTGATATGTGTGGTGGTTCACGAGAGTTTATTATAATTGTTTGTATAAATAGACACCTCGTGTAAGACATGACGTTGATTTGTTGAGTTCTGAGATGAGCAAGCATTCACTGGTTTAAGAGAGAAACATTTGAGTAAGTTCTTTCTGTAGCTCTGAGAGAGAAAAACTTGTTCTTAGTGAATTTGTTCAAGGATGTAGATTATAGTTTGTTAATACTCTAGTTGAACCTCATTATCTTCTTGTGTTGTTATTCTTTCTTTTATATTCACTATTCTTCAATTTCTTGTGGTGTTTGTGTTGGACATTCTATTATGATGTTAATTCCACAAGAAACAAATGTGGTGAGCGTGGATTGTAATCAACTATGACTTTAGTGAAGTACAAGGTTGAGAAGTTTTCTGGAGAGAATGATTTCTGATTGTGGACGTTGAAAATATGTGCACTTCTAGGCCTATTGGAAGCTTTGGAAGGTGAATCCAAGCTTGATTTTGATAAGGACAAGAAAGAAGACTAGTAATGCTATTGTCTTGAGCATTGGTGATAAGGTGTTGACGCATGTATGGAAGGAGAAAACAATAATAGGACTATGGATGAAATTTGAGAGCTTATACATGAAGAAGTCTCTAGTTAATTGTCTATATCTAAAATAGACACTATTTTCATACAAGATGAGTAGCGAAAGGGCAATTAGTGAACAATAAGAAAATTCTATTGACGTACATATCAATGATGAGAATCAAGCGTTGCTATTATTATTGTATTCATTGCCTTAGGGACATCTTGTTTTAAAGAAGATTGATCCTCTCTCTTAAAAAAGTTCAAGCAACTTTAGTTCGAAAGAATGAACGAGAAGTTTGAAATGAAGTCATTTAATGCAATGTTGTGAAGTTTGAAATGAAGTCATCTAATGCAATGTTGTGAAACTCAATGATCGGAAAGGGGGAAGTAACTCAAATAGTAAGAGTTAATAGAAAAATTATATTCATAAACATACGCATCCATTAAAAACAATATAGATAATAAAAATAACTCATACATAATAATAAGTCTTAAGTAGTAAGATCCAATACATAATTAAAAATAGGTTCATAATTCATAAAATGTTCATACACAAAACAACTAATACATTTGTAAGTATTTAACATAAACAAACTATCTGAGAAAATCCTTCACATGAAAAGCAGGATAATCATCCTCCTCCTCCACATGATCCTAATTTTCATTAAAGTCATGTCCTCTATGACTTTCATCAAGAATTTGAGGAATCTTCAAATCATTCATAGGTACATCAACCCTACCACTGGCATCTTGATCTTCTCTAACTTCAACTAAGATGTCTTCATTTGAAGCATCTAAATTTGAATTTGTTTCATTCTCCTCCATGGTAAATTCATCATTAAAAGCAAGATCATCAATATTATAGTCTTTTATTTTCCTAACATCCTTCTTCAATCTTGGGTCAGTCGTCACAAACACCACATTATTTATGGTCTTTTGTTATAAACTATTTCTTTTATTGGTGTTGTCCTAAATAATTATAAAATTAATTAACATTCATACTAGCCTCTAAAAATAATTATAAAATCAATTTGATAAATTTAAATTCTTACCATCACAGAAGCAGTCCAATTATGCTCATAACAGGATGAACTACAAGTCAAACTCAATACTCTTGCAAATCTTTGTAATTCTGGATGTTCATCACAATATGATTCTCACCATTGTAATAAAGCTTTGGTTTTGAGTGTATGTTGAGCTATTAGATTACCAAAATGTCCAGATTTGTTCTTGAAACTCTTAAAGCATCAATCTTTGAAACTCTTAATTTAAGCATCAATCTTTTGAAACTCTTAATTTAAGAGTCAATCTTTTGAAACTCTTAATTTAAGAGTCAATCTTTTGAAGCTCTTAATTTAAGAGTCAATCTTTTGAAACTCTTAATTTAAGAGTCAATCTTTTGAAGCTCTAAATTTAAGAGGCATCTAGCAACATTATCCATCATCTAGAAAAAATTTTCAGCTATGATGTCAGAAATAGACTTAAAAAGCAAGAAAACAATCAAAGGCAACCTAGCTGTTTGACAGAAAAGACAAAATGTAATTTATGTATCAGGTGCTGAACCAAGTATGTAGTTTTTCCTATTATAATGATATCATCAGCATAAAAAGTAAGATCAACGTAAAAAAGGAAGTAGACAGTACCATTTTGCTGAGAATATGAAAACAAAGAAGGATCCCATTTACTTTCTGTAGAACCAAACTGAGGAAGGGTTTTTAATAAGTTTTTCAAACCAAACTCTAGGTGCTTGTTTGACACCATAAATGGCTTTGTGAAGCCAAAAAACCAGAGAAGTATTTTTAACTTCAAAAGCTGGAGTTGAGTATATATAAATCTCTTGATCGTGGATGCTCTACGACCGTCCAACCACTATTTGTTGTTGTTCACCCTCTTGCTATTGCAAATCCGGCCAGTGATCAAAATGGGAGGATCACCTCCTCTTGATTGACCCCTCCCCAAAGCCTTGTCATCACACTAATCTTTTGTTTCGGACACGTGATTGTCTCTCCCCCTTCCAGCATCGCATTCATGTTGTTGCTGTCATAGACCTCTTGTTGGCGAAACCCTTCCAGACTCAAGGGTCAATTTGCTGCAATCTTGCTTCATTTAGGGGATGTTTGAAGGTTTCTTATTTGTTATTAGGATGTTGCCACTGCCATACTTTATATCATGGATGAAAATAAAGGGCTCTTCCTAATTCTTTGGTTCGAATGACCAATCGTGTAAGGTCTGTATCGACTTATTGTTTGTAACTTGTAACTATTTTAACTCGGTCCAATCAGTATCTACGACTTTAGGGTTTAGGAACTTTCAATGGATGTTAGAAGCTGAATCATTTTAAAGCAGAGATGATGAAGACTCTCTTATTAAGACATTTCTACGACTCCAAATATCAACCAGAATTGCATGTGGACAGATTACATTCTCACTCACCTTAGTTCATTCCTAAATACATTCTAAATTGTTGCGGAAACCTCCTTGGTATATTTGTTATTGAATGTTTCGAAACGTAGGAGGAAACATGGGGTACAAAATGAAATTCCCTTCACTATAATGTTGAGGTGTACAGAGAAATTATAGAGTACTAATTGAGTATAATCTCTAGAGGGATTTTGCTTTCTGCACTCCCATGATTACTATCTACACCCCTATACTAATAGTAAAAGGACTGAAATATACCACGCTCCGTTGTCACTGTTATTACAGTCATGGCCACCATTGTGTCTTTTTCTCTGCTGCACATCTGACTGCTCCCCGTTCTCCACTTCAGTCTTTGAGAGTAAAAAGAGAAAGAGTAAAATGTTGAGTCTGGTGGAAAGTTTCTTCTAAAAAGCTCTTTTGGAAAGCTTGTTCCAGAAAGTTATTTCAAGAAATATCTTATATATTCTAATGTAAAAGTAAAAAGCAAATGTAATTGAAAGGTCGAGTACAGAATGGAGTTCCAAGTGGTCTTATGAATGAACTTACAGCAAATGTAATTGAAAGATCAGTGGTCTTATGGCTATAACCTACACCCATTAGGACTCTCTTTGTTAGGTGTTATGAGAGATTATACTTGATGATTCAAGAAAAAGTTCAAGGATCTTATAAAGCTCTTGTGATAATAACCTCGCTATTAGTATCGCACACAACCTAGTGCTACATGATAAAACTTAGCACACAGAAATAAACATTTTATCAAGAAATGGGATAGTGGTCTTATAGCTATAACCTACACCCTTTAGGACTTAAATTTGCTTATGTATTCACCCAGGGGCTTCCCGTATAGAGGTGTCTTGATCTTGCAAGCTGAGAATGATTGTCATCCATTCACTACTTTGAGGAGAGTGTTGGGCATTAATTTAAGAGAATAGTTCCTGCAAAGACTGAGATTGTATCTATAATTAATGAGACCGGAATTTGTTCATGTATTTCTCGTTTTCCTTTTATTAGATATAGCCTATATGATATTTATCGATTAGCGGTTGCATTGGAATCAAGTCAATAATATTTAGTTTCCCAAGCATCGCGAAACATGATCTTGGATTCGTATTACATATTTCGGGAAGATATTTACCATATTAAGCCTCAAATTACAGGAGTCATTCATATTTCAAAGAAAACAATTTGAAATAGACCTTTTGCCTTGCTGTTGTGTTGTCTAGCGAAACGGATATATACCGCTAATTCATATCAGGGGAGCTGAAGGGTTGTGGGGTCTAACTACAAGTACAGCCCAGCCACTGCTCTACTATTTTTTTCTTCCAAAGGATCATGAGACTTGTATTCATATTTTTTCAGAACCTTATTGGCTTCTTTCGATGCCAAAATGATTCATTTTACTTTGTTATATGGTTTAATATGTTCTGATCCATATGACTGATGCGAATTTACATTTTGAATCTGTCATGTTGATAATAAATTTGTATGTCTCGTTAGTTACTAAGCGTAAGAGCTTTACCTTGCAGGTTGTCTTTTTCTTGATTGTGGTTGATCGAATTATATACCTCTGCTCATTTGCAACAGGCAAAGTTATTTTCTATTTATTCAACCTTATTCTCTTCACGTATTCTGTCACAAAATATGCTTGGGATATGGATCCTTTACACAGATATTCTGGAATACAAGCACTCCGAGCCATTTATCTCACAAAAGCAATTTCTCTGGTTTTGCAAGCCATACAACTTCATTGTGGGATTCCACACAAGAGCACTTTGTACAGGCAATTTTTGACCAGTAGTGTTTCTCGGATTAATGTTTTGGGTTTTCGACTATATCGTGCTATACCTTTCCTTTATGAATTGAGATGTGTGCTAGATTGGTCTTGCACAACAACATCTCTGACTATGCATGACTGGCTCAAGGTATGTTGTCAACGATCTTCACATGTTTCCTCTTGATAATTTTTTTTGCTGCTACTGCTTATGAGTTACGCTATTAGGATGTTAATAGTATAGAACTTCTCTTTATTGGCTATTCTCGAGCACAATAAACTGTAGGGCAATGTGCGTTTCTTTTCCCTATTTATAACAATTTGACTTTTTTTTTTTCTAGTTAGAAGACATTCATTCAAGTCTGTTTCTTGTCAAATGCGATGTGGATCTGAATAGAGCCAGGCACCAACAAGGACAAAAGCAAACAAAAACGACGAAGTTCACCAATGGGATATGTTTATTTTTTGTATTACTATGTGTCATATGGGCTCCGATGTTGGTAAGAAGCAAAATTCCAAGTATTGTCTGTTAAAATTTAAAAATAAAAAATTCAACTTTGAATCTCATCTAATTCTGAAATCCTTTTACACAACTAATGAAACAATAAGTATAATAATATGGGAATGACTTGGTCTGAAAAGGTTGAAGTAAATATTTTCAATTTAAAGAAGCAATTTGCTTGAAAATAACTGCCTTCCATGGAGCTATACGATATAATTTGTTATTTCATAACTTAAAGCTGAACATGACTGATTGATGAAAAGAAATATATAAAATCATTGGCACAGCTTCTCTTCCCCGAATCACTGTGATGGCCCAATACCTGTTATGTACTTTAGCTTAGGTAATTGAAATATCTCAAGTTGGCTTGTTTTATCCACTTCGATTATCATTTTTTGATCGGGGGCAGAGATATATATTTCCTAGATTTAACAGAAGTGTTCAAGTCATGTATCAGAATGCCAACGCGAAAAATCTGTTGTCAAGTTCTCGGACATATCAGGCCTTGAAAATAGAATATTACGAGTTAAAAAAATCATGGAAGCGTTATATGGTCAGTGTCAGCTGTTTTCTGATAGCTCATAAGTCATACCATAGGACTATTACCGGCACTTCTTTTAGATCAGTTACGAAGTCTAGATTGTAATAATATCAAAAAAATTCTGAAATTATTTACTGAACTATCACTTGCACCATTTCTTCAAAATTACGTTTTCTGGACAGATGTACAGCAGTGGTAACCCAACAAATATTGCGAACCCAATCAAAGATGCAAGTGCCCGGGTTGATATAAAGACATCAAGTGGAAGGTTGACATTGTTTAAGACTACTTTGTGCGAGAAGATTTCTTGGGAAAATCTTGAAGCACGCACAAGTTTGGATCCCCAGGGTTATCTTAGTGCATACAATGAGAAAGACATTCAATTAATTTGCTGCCAATCAGATGCAAGTACATTGTGGCTTGTTCCACCAATTGTGCAGGCCAGATTTATAAAGTCCCTTACGCGGAATATGGACATTTCTTTCTCCTGGGAATTTATCAGAGATAGACCTAAAGGAAAGGAAGCAGTCAAGTATGAATTAACCATAATGGAGCCGGATCTTCCCACATCTTCAGAAGTGATTGACGTTTTCAATGGTACTTCTAACAGCTTCGCAGTATTCAATATTTACCCTAGATATTTCCGAGTCACAGGGTCCGGAGATGTGCGATCCCTCGAACAGTCGGTATGTTTAATATATAATATGCCTAATCTGAGACTAAAAATATATATTAAGACCAAAAAAATGTACCTTGTTTACTCAGTTGGACTGCTACATTTACTAGCTATGGCTCAGATTCTAATGGGCATATGGTCCATGCAGGTTGAGCTGGTTAGTGGGGATCTTGTTCTTAATCATGGAGATCCTGAGTGGTGGTCATTTTATGATTTGGGCATTTTAGGTTCAATTGGATGTGGGAAGTTCCCAGGACCTATGGCTATAATCGTATCTGAAGAAACCCCGCGTAAGCTGAACTTAAACTTAAATACAGTTGCCTATTTAGTGTGTTTCATATGTTTGGTTCTGTTCAAGAATTTATTGAGTCCAAAATTATTTGAATTAAAACAACTTTACGTACTTTTTGTTTTCATATAAAAAATAGTCTGATTCATTACCAGTAACTTGCTTTTTAGAATCATTACATTATAATATCAATCACCTCACACAAAATCAATTTTACAAACTTTACTCTAAATACACACTTGGTGCTTAGTGATAGAAGACAAGGTTGACAAAGAAAGCTAAACATTAGAAACAAAATAATATCAAGAATCAAGCTACATCTTAAACCTCATCTTTGCTTTAATTTCAAGAGTTCATGGGAGGTTATGATTCATAGATTCATAAGAACATAAGGAAAGTAAGAACATGATATTGAGATAAAAAACTTGAATAAGAACTGAATGGAAAATAAGTTTGGTGTAAAGTAAGAACAAATCTATAAATAATATATCAAAGTAACAAAATGAAATAGAAAAAAAAAAAAGGATGAGGATTTAGGAATAAAAGAACATGTCATTCTGCATATCATCTTCAAAATAAGTATATGGGAGAATCTGACTTGAATCCTAAGATATCAATATATTAGACTTGGAATGAGAAAGACTCTTACAATAAACAAATATGCAAAAAAAACTCTCAATTTCTTATATATCCAAAAAATGATGTTTGTTAAAAAAAAAAATGAATGATATTAAAGAGGAAAAATTCAAATTCTAATCTAGAAAGTTCTCTCTCTATGGAATTTGAGTGGTGTTTTCTATGTTTGTGTAGCTTGCTATCCAAGGCACTAATATAAGCACATGCTTTACATGTATGCTTTGGACTTTCTTCTCTCCTTTTCTTGGCTGAATTTTGCCCTCCTTATTGAAATCTTATTGAGTCTTCAATTGAAGCCCAATTTCAAACTCAATCTAAAATTACAAATTTAAAGAAATTACAAAACAAATTACGATTAAAAGAAAATGCAGTAAAAGTAAATTTTAGTCTAAAATTACAACTAATGTAAATTCTTATTCTAGAAATTCAGACAAGTATTTTATTCTTTAAAACTAATACTAACAAAATATCATTTTCATCCTTGCACTGATCATATAGTGTCTATTCATGAGTTAGGCCGAATTCAGGCATTGTTTCCCCCAGATTTTATCAATACATTGACTAATACCAGTCTCCTTGTTGCTTAAGAGGGCATTATCGGTGACACTCTCAGCAAGTTCAGCATCTGGGGGCTGTACATTACCTTTGTGCTAGCAGTTGGACGTTTTATCAGATTACAATGTTCTGACTTGCGAATGAGAATTCCTTTTGAGAATCTTCATTCGTGTGACAGGTGCTCGAGCAATTAATCCATCTCTGTAGAGTGTTCATATGAGGCACCCTTCTGTTTTAGTGAGAAATAAAACGAAGTGGGTGTCAATGGTGGTTTCAATAAGTGTCTTTGTTCATTGATGCAGATTGATGGCAATATGTGAAGATATATATGCTGCAAGAGCTGCTGGAGAGCTTGAAGTGGAAGAGGTTTTGTATTGGACGCTTATTAAAATTTACCGTTCTCCACACATGCTGTTAGAGTATACTCAGGCTGAATAAATACTTGGAAGGGTTGGAAGATTTTCAGTCTCCTACGGCATGATTGCAGAATTACTGATATTGGAGCATAAGCCAATTCTGAGATGGTTTCCTTTGGAAACACAAAGCAGGAAGAGGAAGATCACGTGCAAAGGCTGCTCAACAGTATGAATCTGGAGCCACTCATTTCACTTGAGGATTCTACTGATGATATACATTGTGTGTGACTCACAAGGTTTTGATTCTGGACCATTCCATGCTCTCTTCAAGAATACACACACTTGAACATCAATGTAAGTTTTAGTTATTCCTACCTAAACTACCTTACATGTTGGCCTCTTGAACCAGTTCATTATTTATCGCAAATTATATATAAAAAATAGACCGATTCACATTGAGATATATTAGCAAAATATATTTTTAACATATTTTCTACTATTAGTTAACATTTATTAGGAAAATATCTTTTTTGTAATTTTTTACTTATATAATCTTTTGGATAAAATTTCTTATTTAATGAATCTTATATTTATAAATGTCTAAATCGAATTAGTATGAGATGAAATTATTGTAAAAAAGTAATATATATGTATTACACGACTTTGAATTTGTAAAAACAAATCGTGTCACTGTTATATAATTTTAACCTAAAGGAAGAAGTCATTCTAAACTCACGTTACTTTAAGTAATATTTATTGATATTTTTATTTTTTATTTTAAACAAAGTTATATGGACACGATTTTAATTAAAATAAAAAAAAATCTTAACTTTTTTCACATTAAAATTATATTAAGTGACACTATTTTAGTTTCTTTACATTTAAATTTATGTTATCCTATCACGATATATCCAAAGCAATTTTTTCAAAATCTGTAAATTTCAGTAATATTTATCAAAATTGCCCAAGATTAAAAATAAAAATTATTTTCCACACACATCTCGTTAAGCTACTGCCAACCAATGCTGAACTGCCTCTATGAGTATCTTGCTTAGTTCATCGTGGATTCACTTTGATGAGAAAAATAGACCCTCTGTAATCTTTGTAATATATAAATTTAATTTAAAACTAGCATAAAATAAGAATCTTAAATTACAAAATTTAATCATGGTAATCACACATTTTTTTATCATTTTTAATTTTTTTTTCTTTCTTTCTTGTTTAACACCACAATGTCATAGTTTTCAAAAAAAAAAAACTATTTAAATGATATTTTTCAAAAAGACCATTTACCGCACTTTACATACTCTTGACAGGAGTACAAATTAATTATTTTTAACTTTAAAGGGTTTTTTTAAGAAAAATTCAAAGTATAGTTTTCTAATAAACTTGTTAGTCGATGTCAGGCTTTTTGATGATAAGTCGTCGGTATACTACTGGAACTATTCTCACTTTATCTATAATGAATAATGAAAAAAAAAAAAAAAAGAGAGAGAGAGAGAGAATGTAATAAGTAAATATATAAGCGTTGAGTGAAAAAAATAAAAATAAACAAAATATGAATTGATTATGAGGTATGTGTATAAGAGAAAGAAGAAAAAATGTATATGGTGTAAATAGAGCACACAGTGTTTTCTAATGTTTAAAACCTTCAAGTGTTGAACAAAGCAAAAAGATAAAGAATTTTTTTTGGATAAAATACATTATTATTTTAGCTTATTAAATTTTAAATTATTAATTTTATATTAATTTATTGAATTAATGCATTTTAAACTTAGTTATTTTTGTGCCGATAAAATATGTCACGTTTGTTTAGTTTATGTAATGTTGTCATATTTATCCCTTTAAATTTTTTTATTCCTATAAATTGTTTGTTTTGAACCCTCTACTACTGTGATGATACTGTACAAACGAGGTAAGTGATGCCATTAATATGAAATTTTAAACTTTTAATATAATTGGATATTAGAGACTAAAGATAAAACTGTAGCACTTATAAGAATGGTTCTTAAAAAATACAACAGTTAAACATTTTTTTTTTAATGTATATATGTAGTTTAAGATATGTTTAGTTTAAATCTAAAGTCTGATAGAAAATATTAACCTATTATTAAAACCCATCATGTCAGCATAATACAAAAATAAATAGAAATAAAAATAATAATGATAATAATACTGGCCATATTTAGGTTTAAGAAAAAAATAAAAATATAACAAAATTTGCTATTAGAGGTAATATTACAATGTCAATAATTATATTATAAAGATATAATTTTTTAAGAGTTAAACTGATATAAAATGAACAAAAATTAATTATATTATAAAGGCAAAGTTAAGCAATATAATTGAATAGTCAGAAATCAACTCAATTTAAATTAAACATATCTATTTCATACAAATCTAACAATTATACTCTTATAAATGTTTTTCCAAATTGAAATTAGTGGTGTGGAATGCAACTTTTCTTCTTCATTATTGGTTTAAGCCCTTAATAAGGCTAATTGAGATGTGTTATGGTTTTACAAATGTTGTTATTGCAGTATATTTAGTAAACTAATGTCTCAAATTATTGTACACACTATGTCTTCAATAAATCTCAGATTATTGTCCATACACAGATAATGATGACCATAATTGTGTCAACTAAGCTCATTAACTTTCGAGAAATCACTAAAATAATTTCTTAGTAAAAAAAAAAAAATCCAAAAATATGTGATCGCATAATTTGCAATGTATGACATTACCTATATCAACACACTTATGATAATTTTTATATAATCTTATTGAAAGGTTATTATTGGTATTTTGGTCAAATTTTGCATCCTTTAATATAATTGGACCTCAACAAAAATGTTGATTATATTTTTTTAATTTTAATGTATTTTTGCATTCACTACTTATTTAACTAATGACTTAGTTGTCTTAACATGATTTAAGAACAACTTATTTAACATAGAATTTTGTATTTGATTCTATTGCAGTGAAAATTTTTTAGTGTGAAAATTAAGAACAACTTTATCTTTTGCTTTGTTAAACCCTTCCAATTCTCACTTGTCTTTGCTGTATGAGGAGATACATCCCCCACAAAAAGAAAAAAATCTTTAAATTTGTACAAATTATTCCTGTCAAACTGCAAATTTATCTTTTAAAGTCTAACCATTTAATCAAATATTACGTTAAAGTTTAAAATAACTTGATTTATCGTCAGCTTAACAAATATAATAAATGAATTACATAAATATATATAATAGTTAATATAGTAAAGTAAAAAAGTCAAATATAACCGTTGAAGAATAAACTGTTTTTTATTATATAAAAATATGAAGTCCAGTATTTCTCCATCTTTAAGACAATTAGAAATCTATTACTTCAAGTTCTCTCAACTTTCTTTTACCCTTCCATAGAAAAGATAAGATATTATAAAATTTGAAGATATAACATCATATTTTCAGAATTCTCATCCATTGAAGGTATTTTTATTTTTAGCGTTTTCATGAAAAATGTTATGTTTAGATTCTCAAATTGTATTCATTAATAATTATGTTGCATTCATATTAGATTATTCATTTTTAGGTTTCTTTATGTTATTCTTTCTCTTCATTCATGGAAAAACTAACAATTCATAATTTTTTTCTCTTAGGTTTTGTAGAAGGAAGACAAATCCTTTTCCTATCTTAGTAACATTCTCTCATCAAAAGTTTTAATTTTTTTTTTCAATGCCTATTTAAGTTTTTCCTTATGTTGTATTTATTGTCTGTAAATTTATATATTTTATTTATTTCATTGTTGTAAGGTACATGATGTATTGGTTGAAATTGTAAGGTATCTAATTCTAGCCACGTTATATAAAAATTAAAAAGTTAAACAATATATAACAAAAAAACTTACAAAATCTATTTGTTGTTTTGGATTGAGAATAATGTCAATTTCTTATATAGATCTGACTTATGTCTCATTCTGATAAAATTTTCCCTGTGTTTTCTCTTAATTTTTTCATGTGAAATTTTAACAAAGAAGAACAAAATATATTATATATAAATAATAACAAATGAAATTTATTTAGAATTATTTAATATTCATGTTTGAAAACATAAAAAAAATATAATTGTTTTTATATTTTATATTATTTTCTTAAACTATTTAATATAAGAAATAATTATACAGTTGAATTATTTTTTTTGTTAAAATATCATTATAATTATAAATTAACATAACAGTAATATATGGACAATCTTTATTTAAACATAGAACTTAATGACAACTTCATTTATATTATTAAAGAAGATTGTACATGACTTGACAATCATCTTATAATAATATAAATGGATGATTCATAAATTAAATAAAGTTGTTTTTGATTTTATATTTAATCAAGGTTGTCATTGTATAATTGTTCTTAATAAAAACATAAAAACTATTGGAAGATGTTGACGGTCCATCTTCAAAGTACTTTACAATTCTTTATAAAATATTAAATATATTTTTACGTATTTATTTTTATTACAAAATTGAACATTGGATTGGTCTTTAACAAAGAGATGTAAAAATTTGTTTTCTTAGAAATCATTTATAGTATTCTATGTGAAATTAATGTTGTTTCTCACATACTAAGTTTCTCATTAATACTAGTGTCTCCAATTAAATACATTGGTGTGCCATGTCTAAAATGATTTGTGTTGTATGTTGATATTGGTATGTTATTCCACTTGTTCGAGATGTCTAGGAAAAAAAAAACATACAAATAAATTACATTTGATATGTAAATATTTATTTTTTTATGTTACACAGACCATAGATCAACAATTTGGAAAAATGAAGGATTATACAGATGCATACTTTGAAGCTATAATTCGTGCTTGTGAGGTAAATATCACTACATGAAAACTTTCTTACATAGTTAATTTTCACTCAATTAATCGTAATATCTAACATATTATTTCTTTTGGAAAATAAAAATCAGACCAGAGTCAAAATTCCAAAAAGTTTCTACAACACATGGAATATTGAACTGGGAAAAGCAGTTATACTTGAAGATGATTATGGCAATATTTTTGCTGTGGAGATTGATGTTATTACAATAAACAACAAAGTTTCTGCTTATTTTAACAATGGCATGAATACTTTAAAGGATTTCTACCAAATTGAAGTTGGATTGGTTCACTTTAAATATGTTGGACAAGGTACATTTAAAATAAGGTTCTCTATAGCACCAATTGGAGTTTCAAGGCCACAATTAGAAAGCACTTCAAGGATTCAAAGGGGCACTAGAAGAAATGTTATGGGAAAGTAATTTTTTTGATGAACAATTAATTGCCAATATGGAAAACAATGGTTAGTTAACATTTACAATGTGTGTTTATTAATTAACTATATTTTTTATTTTAACTATAACTTTTTGTTAATGTGTAGGTCATTTCAACAAATGTGGTGAAAGATGAATTTACCAAGCAATGGTAAACAAGTAAATCAAGTTATTCTTGGAAGAGGTTGGTACAACTTTGGAAGAAATGAAAACGTTCAATTTTGGAAAATAGAAGGAGATGAAAAGTTAAGGGTATCAAATATAGATTTTAATTAATTACTAATAATTATGGTATGATTGCATATAAGGAATTCTCAATTAGTGTTTGAAAAAGAAATGCCATCATCTTGTTTTTTTTTTTTTCAACAGTTACATTTAAAATAAATATTTAATATTTGTTAAAGATTATCAGTTATTGAAAAAAAACTCAAGTACAATTAAAACATAACAAGTAATTACGATTAGAGTAAGAACCAATCAAATGGAAAATTTTTATGGTGAAATAAAACAAAATAGAAAGTTAACATTAATTTAGATAGCTGACATTTTGAATAGTGATCAGATAAATGTATTGAGCATCTTGTTGCCTAATTTATGCCTTTATTTCATTTACAATAATAAATAATATAAGTTTTATTGAAAAGGAAATTAACGTAAACAAAGATAATAAAATAGATCGTAAATTTTGTATAAAAAATTTTGCGATATGTTAAGTAACCCACTTCAAAATCATTTGGTAATTTAGTTAATAGTTGAAACTCTTATATTAAATCGAATTCTCCTTTTAGTTTTAACTTTTAAATTTGTAATAAAGTTTTATACCTAAACAAAAAATCGTCGTCATTTTTTATAGATTTATATTCTTTTTGAGACAAACCTTTAATTAAGCTAATTTGTAACGTGTATTTTCCTTCATAAAAAATTCCGACACAAATGTGATTACATAACTAAAAAATATACATTAGACATTAAATTTGCGATGAAAATATCTGTTATTATTTTTTTTTTTTATCGCAAAAAACCGTTGCTATGTAAATTATAAATATTTTGTGAACAAATGTTTGTTAAAGAATCTCTCAAATTTTTTTTGACAAATATGGTCATAGATAAATGCCTTTTAAAATATTTTGATCATATATTTTATTATATTTTTTTTAGCCTTTTTTTTTTAAATAAAATTTATGATAAACATCAATATGAACTCTGATAATTCAATTAAGTTGACATTTCAAAGA
>Ga0123340_1001131_pt1 | contig 21295 bp, 15 predicted proteins | sample SirMexnodulemix_FD_89961 | JGI IMG/M metagenome (GOLD analysis project Ga0123340, IMG submission 89961) | Root nodule microbial communities of legume samples collected from Mexico - Siratro Mexico nodule mix | ecosystem: Host-associated > Plants > Roots > Nodule | place: Mexico: Nepantla... | reverse complement strand
TATATATATATATTTACATGTATTAGGACAATCTTCATTTAATTTAATTTTTTTAAAAAATACCATAATTAAAGCACTCATCCTACCTTTATATAAATTATTATTTATGCAATATAACTCATGAGTCTAAGAACTAAGCACTACCCATTATACTTTCACATACATGGAAACTATATGATTATACTAGATACACTAATATGATAAGATACTTAAGATTAATATTTATTTTATCTTATATGTAGTATGTACTAATTATGAAAGACTAGAATAGTAACACAATATTTATAAAGATTATAACTATAATAATGAAATTGTTTTTTTTTTCTATCAGTATAATAATGAAATTTTAACAAAATCTGTAAAAGAAGATGATTCTAAGTCCTCGCTTCCATGGCGAATAGTAGCCTATACTGTATTACAGTGAAATAAATAAAAAAAATACATAATGCACTATTATATCTATTACACTAACTTTGATTTTTTTTTTCTCCTTTTATTATTTATTACTTAACGTATTATAATATTTCCTCTTTTTCTCTCTAAAAGCATCATGTAATAATGAGTGTCTCTTGATTATTAAACTCTCCTATTTGAAAATGAAAACCTTTCAGCTAAGGAAATATTTTCAATAACAGTTTTTTAAAGACTAAAAATATCTCTCCAAGAAATCATCCTTCTTCAGCCTAGTAAGACAATTATGAAAGTAAAATTCTAGCTTCAAGTATTTAATACAATTGATCTATGTCTTTGATCGTAACGTAAAAAACAGTATCAAATTCAATCAAATAAGTTTAACTGTACTTTCATTGTGCATAATTAATTTTGAATTATAAACACTCAAAATTTTTATTTTTATTCAAAAATTTTAAAATTGGGTTGATAAAATTGTTTTCTACTAAAACTTAATCTACTATAGTTTTTTTTACCTCAAATGGAAAACAGAACATTAAGGCAAAACATTACTAATTTTTTCTTTATAAACTTTTAAAATGATTTTATATCTCAACTCTACTATAAATCTATAAAAAAAATGTATAAATTCGAGTTTTTATTTGAAAAAAAAAAAAACCGTCATAACCTTGTTTAATATTATGATGCAAGGAAAGAAGTAATTAAAAAATGGAGTTTTCAATTCATATTGTTTGATCTTTTTCATGTGAATATGTATTATGATTTTGGGGATACATTTTGAGCTATTTATTATTTATGTGAATTAATAATATTGCGTTAACTATAAAATAATGAAAATGACATTAATTCAAAATAAATAACTCACTAAAATTATTGTGGTCATTGAAGTTTCTGATAAAACTACAGTTATCAGTATGTCTGAATTTTTCTTTGAATGGTTACTATCTACATATAAACTTGGATATACCCATCTCTGATTATTTTCTACCGTAAGTATTTTAGAAGTTTTTGTGATCTTTTTATAAGATTCTTTTGAAATTATGAAATACACCATTCCTTTTAGCAAAATTATCCTTACAAAGAGTAGTAGAGATGCATTAAGTAATAAATTAGAAATGATTAAGAGATGTGACGCAATTAAAAAGAGTGGAGTTGAGAAGTACGTGGAAAGGGTTTGAAATGATGAAGAAAAGAGAGTGACGTTGAAATGTAGGTCAGAACTCACAACAGAGGAAGATAGGTGCTATGCTATGTATAGGCATAGGCATATGCCATTGCAGAGACAGCAATGGTTATGGCATGTTCCTTAAAATAAAGAAAAAGAAAAAGGAAAAAGAGAAAAGAGAAAGAAGAAAATGATGAAGTTATTGTACCTTTGCAAGTGCTCCTTGCCTCAAACATTAACACTCTGAAATTATTTATGTATTTGTGATATGATGGAGCAATTGGTGCTGTCTCTGCGGTGCTTCCTAGTGGAAACTTGGTACTCAATTCACACACACCTTCGTAGCATATGCGAATTGGCAATTGGAAAAATCAGAATGCACGTGTTTGTCGTGCAATTAATCAATTGGAACATCCACTCACTCTTCATTTCAACAATCATTCCATCATCTTTTCCATTGGTTACAGACCAATTATATATGATTGCCGACAATAATTAAAACAGTAAGAGCATATTTTAGTTTCTTATAATTGGTTCCTGCACCCCATCATTCGAACTTGCACCCAGTTAATTTTGAAAATATCAAAAATGTTTTTAATATTTTTATTTGAAATGGTGAGCTCCACCAGAGATTGTTGGTGGTGGCTAAATGTGCATCATGAAGATTTGGGATTGCTCCGACCAGGTGTGGTGGACATGTTACTTAGAATAAAGAGGAAGTAGTTTGAGACAAGAATGAGTAGTTTTTTTTCGTAAGGTAAGTTGTAATGAAGAAGAACATTGTTTCCAAAAATCGAAATTCAGAAGAGGTTTCAGAAATATAGAATTCAAAAGGTGTTTTTTTGAAGAAGGAAGTGCTTCCAGAATTGATTTTCCAAAAGAGATTTTTTTTTTTTTTTTTTTTATGGATGAAAATTGACATTCTGGAAATGATACTCTGGAAGAAAAAAATTACATTTCGAAAATTCTATTTCTAAAGTGAAATTATTCTTGAGTAATTTGACGATTTATAGAATGCACATTTTCTCGTCTAGAATACTATTTTCAAAATGTTAAGTTTCTCGTTTAAAAAATCATTTCCAGAATGTAACATTTGACTTAGGAATGAATGAATTCTTCAAATGCGCCCTTTGCATGCCTTACGAAACCAACATAAGGAGCAAAGCGCAACCGGAACAATGCACGAAGGTACCGAGAATGGGGAGAAGAAAACCCTAATTTTTAATTATAAACATATGAGGAAATTTTTGTCAATTCACTCAATTAATGGGGTGCATGTTAAAAAATGAGGAGTGCATGAAGAATTGCCCATTTTTAATTGGTTTTCGTGTTTTACTACATACCCACGAGCTAACCCAAGCTTTGTTCATTAAAGTGTACCAGTTGTGTATCTATTTCTACTTTTACTTCCTAAATATTGCGCGGCCACTACAACCATTGTCGTCATTGCGTTTTCTTCTTTTCTGTTGCATCTTCAACTATACCCCCTTTCCCTACTGCATACTTCGAAAGGAAGAAGAAGATAGAATGTAAAATTTTGGGTTTAGTGAAAAGTTTGTTCTAGAAAACATTTGAGATGTTCTGAAAAGTCTATTCTTGAAAGTTTATCTCAAAAAACTAATTTTAAAAAATATTTCATTGTTTTGGAAAACTTATTCCATAAACCATTTTTGTAAATTTTATTCTAAAAATCTTATTCAGAAAGGTTATTTTAGAAATCATGCTCTGAAAATTTAGTTTCAAAATATTTCCCAAATAATTAATCTGGAGATCACCATTGAAATTGAACATGAAAAGTGGAATGGTCATTTTAAAATTTATGGAGGTAGGTACACGAAGGACGAATAACTTTGGAAGTAAAGGAGCTTTTGATATGATATTGGCCAAACTAATACAAGCTCTCGTAAACTAATTGCACCAAATCTCAATAATCAAGTATATATTTGTAGTATTATGAACTACAATTATCAATGGGTACATCACACTAAACCTTAACGAGAGAGAAAGAAAAAAGTCGTATTAATATATATATATATATACACTTCACATTTCTATAAACCGGACAAAAGTATTATAAATATCTGTGTAGATCAAAATTAAAACGCTTGATTAAAAACTGTGAGTGCTGCCTACCTCGCATTTAGGATTTACCAATCACGGAAATTTAAACAGAAATGTATTAATTCCAACAACTAATATTACGAGAAGAAGACGTAGTAGAGATATGTATTACTATTACTCCATGTAGATTATGCAGACATGACATATTATTATGAACACCGAGGCCTTGACCAGTGAAGAGTTAGAATAACCTCAATAAACACTTGGTTGACAGTAACCCAGTAGGCATCAAACAATCAATTTCATTAACAATGGAAAAATTACCGGTATTCCTTCCCAATTCAGAGTGCATAAGCACAGTTTTCAAGTCGTGACCGATTCCTATAAGATGGTGAAATAAAGTGCATGTGCCATCTACTCCACCAGTGTTGTATTTCTCTGACACATCTTAAACTCATTCAAACGTTAGTTTTGCTTCCCAGCTCAACCTTTATACAGAACTTAGCACCCTCAAATTAGCTCACTGCATAAAATTATGATCATCTTGCTCCTCTTTGTCTCTTCTCTTCCAATGCAGCTGCCTCGTTTAACATATCAGCCGCATCCTTGTGCATGTCCAACTTTGCAAGAGCAACTGATTGCATGTAGAAAGCCGTAGGCCAGTCTGGATAAACGCACTGTGCTTGCATTGCGTCACGTAGCGCAGGATCTGGTTGATCACATAACAGATAGCATAGACTGCGTCTTGCAAAAACAGTTGGGGAGACCATCGTTCCCACGTCAATAAACTGCACGAGTAGCAAAGCAGAAGCAACTCAATAATTAGCATGCACATAGCTAAGCTACAATCATTTGCAAAAAGTCAAGCAAGTGCTAAATTGCACCTGGGAATAGTTATCAATGGCTGTCTTGAAGTCTTTGTCACGGAATGCATAGTCTCCACGCTTCCTTGCCTCCAGCATATCTCTCATTTGTTGAGTCCACTCTTGGAACGACAGCTGAACCAATCCAAATTCAAAACCGTATGCCTTATTATTATTTAACCAAAATAAGTAAATTTAAAACCACTGAACCCATCAGTTACCTCATTAGTTCCTTCATCATCTCTGTAGTGTGTCGCAACCAAGATCTGATGTATTGCAGTTAGGTCCATTCTCGAACAAGCCTCTCCCATTGCTGAAAGAGGACGTTGTGGGGTTGATGGAGCTTCCTCGTGCTTTGGGATTCCAAGCATGATGTGAGAACGAACCTGAAACACATAATAATAATCAACTCCAATTATTGCTGTTTTATCCCATTCATATAACTAAATTGCCATTTTACAAGTATATATTTACATATCAAGTGAGAAAAGATGTTGGCATTGCTACAGCTCAACATGCACCTTCAATTCCTTTTCTACTTTTGTACACTATCGGTGGAAGAACTTAATTTAGTCACGTTCAGCGTTGCATAGAATTAGCTTGGCTTTAGCACTATTTTTATCATTCTTGAACACATTCTATGCGTTATTGCAAAGTAAAAATTCATAGATGGATAACTAATTTTATGCGATAGCTATATGTTCAAAATCTTCAGTGTACATGCATGAATATCATATATATTATGTTATATATTCATGCAAACTTAAAGGTAGCATCGGGCTCATTGTGGTCCAATGGCAACCAAAGGCAATTTTGTACCGTCCCAGTCATAATGTCATTCATTCAACCAGGTGTATGACATAAGCTCAAACCTTGAAATCATGCAAGTCTAACAACTTGTTCATCCTTTTCATATTTATAAATTACAATGCTTACAGAAAGGGCAAGTATTAAGACTACAGTAAGATTGTTGCGTTATGACTTAAAAGTCAAATATTCAAATTCATGAAATAGGCTCCATGGGGGTAAGCATGCATGATACATCTACCACAGTAAGACTAGGTAGGACTCTTGTGTACTAGACTGTCCTATACATAAAATGATTGAATAATATGAATCAAAATTTGTTTGTTAGCGTTGGAAAGCCACCTTAATTGTGATTACCCTTGGCTTGCCTTTTAGCCTATTTCGGGTTGTCTTAATTTTAGCCTTGAAGGTGTATTTAGTCTCAAATCACCTAGAGATATAGTTTAGATAGAGATTATAATTTCTAAAGCTTGAACAGTCCTCACCTTACAAGGTGTCTTTGGGGATTCCATTAGGTCCCAAACCCGAATTCTAAGATGTATCAATCTATCCTAAATTTGTTACTTAGTCACCTGTATTTCTACATAATATAGATGTTTATTTCTAGGTACGAGGGAGGCTTTTATTCTAAGATGGTATTTTGACCCATAGCCTTGAGTGTGAGGAGTACAAGTTACCTTTATTGCAACCTTGAGTCTATCATCAATTCACTGGTGGGCCAACTGTACTTGTCCATGGTCTAAATGTATATTCTTAGGTGTGAAGGGATTTTGTTATTTGATAATGAGCATGTGGTGTTAAGATTCCACATAAATATGGCCAAAGTAGCGTTTATAAGGCTTGTATAGTTTATCCTATATTCATTTTTGCGTCACCTACATAGCCTTGGCCATGAAGAGAGTGTTAGAAAGCCACCTTAATTGAAATCACTTAGTCATTCCCAACCCACATTACTTGCAGCTTCTTTGGGGATTGCCTTAATTGCATTATTGAGCAATGTGTTTTGTCTAACATTACCTAAAGATATTACTTAAATAGGGCTTATAAAGCTCAACAAATTCACACTTTACAAGTCACTGTTGTACAAAATTCTAAATGTTAAGAAAATATCAAAACTTATGATAGATTCATTTTGGACCAGTTGTATATGTCTATACTCTATCTGTCCATTTTCAGGCATGAGGGCATAGTTATTGAATAAGGGGCAAAAGGACTTTGTTAAGATTTCACATCTAGTGATAAGACCAATAAAGTCTTTATAAGGCTTTGATAGTTCTCACCTTAAAAGTTAGTTTTTGAAGTTGATTTTAAGATAGAGTTAGAGCTTAACTCCAAATTGTATCATGGTAAAAGAATCTATCCTATATGAATGAGTATGTTGGAAATCTACCTTACTTGCAGTTACCCCTAAGCTTACCTTACTCATGGCCCTTTGGTACTACGTTAATTGTAGCCTTAATGAATGTGGGGAAGGGTATGTTCCTCCTCACATCCCGAGAGATGTGGTTAGTGTTATCGAAAAACAACCATGGTGGTACCATGGCAGATTTTGATAGCAAATTTTCTGCCGGTTGTCACAACATGGTGGTGACAAATTGGGTTTCGCATGGTACCTCATAGCAGCCACGTTGGGCATAGTAGAGGGGCAGTCCAGAGCGAACATGGTGGAAATCAGGAATCATGCGGCGCTAGTTTACATAAGGAAGAAAAAGAAGCCTCGGGCTAGCCATAATGGTACTTATTTTTAAAACAAAAGGTGGAGACACACAACCTGACCCAAACCCAAACAACTACACAAGATTGGTTTAGTAAACTCTTGTTAAGGTTTTTAGACTATGTACTCTCATCATATTGTCCAGTAGAGATGTGCCTCATCAGCATATGTGGTGGATAATCTCATTAGAGCATCTAGTCTCATAGCTTCTTATGAGACTAGTATCATCTGGAGCAACTACCTGAGTGACGTTTCAACTTAGAAGTGGAAAGCATTGTTCACATGTCTTCTCATGGTTCGGAGCATTTTACAGAAGTTAGTTATGGTAGTTATGTACTATAGATAGGAACCTAATTGATAACTGAGCTGTGAGTTCAACTGTAAAAACAGAAAGTTGTGAGTTGAGCCAAGAGTTCACTAAGAGAAAGTTCGTGTTGTAATCTTTGAGTATAGGAAATTTTGAGTATAGTTCTACCTTTACGTTTGTGGTCTCATCTTTGTTGTAAAATTAGTGTTTCTGTTGGTAGGCACTTCAGCAGTGAATTTGTTTGGGCTATTCCACAACAAACTAGTGCAATGAATGTGAAATTCAATCATCATAACTTCCGCAAAGTACGAGGTTGAAATTCACTGGTTTGAATGATTTTGGATTGTGACAGTTGAAGATGTATCCTCTTCTAGTTTTACACAACCTTCTTGAAGGTCTTTAAAGGGAATTCAGGCTTGACGTGGCCTTGGATTAAAACACAAGAAAATGATGCTGGAAAAGACTCACAACACAATTGTTCTTAGCCCAATGACAAGGTGTTGAGGCAAGTTTCGAAGGAGAAGACTGCATTAAGACAATGGAATAAGCTTGAGAACTTGTACATGATGAAGTCCTAAGTTAATCGTCTATAGATGAAGCAAGCCTTGTACTCATACAGGAATAATAGTGAAAGACAATTAGTGAGCAGCTGAATGAATTCAATAAAATGATTCTCGATCTAAAGTATATTGACATTCAAATTCATGATCATGATCATGCGTTGTTGTTGTGTTTGTTGCCTAAGACGCATGATCACTTCAAAAAGACCTTGTTGTATGGAAGAAAGTCTCGCTTGAGGAGGTTTGCGAAGCTCTAAGCTCGAACGAGTTGAACAAGAAGTTTGATGCTAAGACATGTAGTATTGGAGACAGCCTTGTACCAAGGGGAAGAGCATCTATCAATGATAATAAAGGAGATCTACCAATGATAATAATGGAGCTAGAGAGAGGCCACAATTGAGGTCACGCAATGGTGTAGGACCATCATATATCCAATGTTTCCACTGCAAGAAGGAAATTCACACCAAAAGGTTTTGTCCTGAGACAAAAGAAGGCTAACAAGCTTGATAGATTGTTTGGATATGGTAGACTTTGTAGTTCTTATAGACCATCTACATCTGGCGAAGCAACTCCGGTGGAAGATGATTATGAATCATCATATGTCCCCATGGTGTCAAATAATATTGATGATTGTGAGTGGATAATGGACTTTGGTTTCTCATTTTATATGACACCTAACTGTCTATGGTTCCAGGAGTTTACCCAGCTTGAAGGAAGTTCAATTCTCCTTGGTGATAACCAGGCCTATAAGATAATTGGAGTTGGAACCATTAAGTTTCATCTACATGATGGAATTGACAGAGTGCTTGAAAAACTTAGGTTTGTACCTAGCTTGAAACATAACCTAATATCCCTTGGCGAGCTTGAAAATAAGAGATATGTGTTTAAAGGTGAACAAGGAATGTTGAAGATGGTGAAAGAATCCATGGAAGTAATGAAGGGTGTGAGGAAGTTTAGTCAATATGCCTACCAAGGGGTTGTAGTATTGGCTCAACATCTATTATTGAAAAAAATGGCAAGATATGACATAGAAAGTTAGGTTATGTAAGCAAGAAAAACTAAGGCTTGTTTGGTAGTGACAAAATTGAGTAGTTGAAATTTTGTGAACATTGCGTCCAAGGCAAAGCTTGCAAATTACAGTTTAATGTAGGACAACAAAGAATAAAGGGATCTCTAGACTACATTCATGTTGACCAGTGGAGACCGACTTCAACTCTATCACACTCTAATACAAGATACTCTATGATGATAGTAGATGATTACTTGAGGAAGCTATGGATCTATCCTCACAAGACCCATCAACTAGAAATAAGTCCATATAAGGATTTAACTGTACTTACAAACCAATTTTTGAATGGACATATATTAAGCCGTAAGCCCAAATTCTAAGAACTAGATATAGATTAAAAGTTTTGACTAAGCTCTTTATGAGACAGATGTATGCAAATAACATGTTTCTTTAAGGTCATTGCATATATTTGTAGATAACATCACATCAGAAAAATTACCAAAATTTCTTTTATCCTTTAAAACTAACAAACTAATAGTAATACACTAAAGATTTATTTTTCTGGGAGGAAAACCCACTAAAGGTGGCCAATTAGGTTCTTGAGCGGAGATAGTCATTAGTGAAGCCGGTGGATACTCCGCAGCAATAACACTAGTATGAAATAGATATAGAATAACTCTTAAACAAGGACCAAACAAAAAAAGATGACTAATTCTTTCCTAACTGAACTTCTCAATCAGCTAGAACAATAAACCAATTACTTTGGCAGTTTGAGAACTTGACATATCAAACATCTATAAACTATCTTATACACAAAACCCTTACCATATTATATCTTCTCAAGCAAGAGGAGAAGTTTACTGCCTAAAGAAATCCTAATCAGAGTCAAAATGAACATTTGTAAATCACAACCTAATATTTGAATTGTCATGTTTAATGTAATTTGAGGATGGTGAGCTAAGTGACACCAACCAAGTAGATCTCACTTGCAATGAGTAATCAAAGAAAGAAATATTAAATATCAGGAGTCATAGAATTTGAATATTAGGAACTTTAACATCCAACATAAAGCCTAATTCATGTTGATGATGGAATATTTGGTAGGGCTGTTGAAGCAACAAAGTTTCAATCCCATTATTCAGTAAATAATATGCTTCATTATTATGTTAAAGAAGGAATATGTACATCGGGCTTTGTATGCAATGGGGCCAGTGTTGTGACCAAGTCCTTTGTATCAGGCCGTTCCCTCGGTTCATATTGCAAGCATTTGGAGGCAAGATTAACAACTACTGTCGCTTCTTCTGTTGAAAACTTTCCCTCCAAATGCGAATCCATTAAGAGCATATTGTTCTTCCCCTGTATCATATCAAGTGCCTGCAAACAAAATCAGATAACTCCATATGGTACCAACCAAAAAAGCTAATTGAATAAGTCAGCATTCATAATTGATGTTAAACTCATGTACCTATAATAGCATCTGCAAGTTCCATTTTTAGCTATCAATCAAAGAATAAGATTTTCATACCTTGAGTAGTCATTAGTAAATGTTCATGGTTTATTTATTGTACAATATTATAATATCATTTATAAGGTAATATAACAAGCACTGGCAAGCACAATAACAGCCAAGATCCGTAAGGAAAACACTAAAACTAGGAATTACATGTTTAAGATTAAAATGCCACGATTAAAAGCATAGAAGCATTTAAAGCTTTTGGTGATATGTGGGAATATTAGACAATTAATACATCAGCAGATGGTGAAAAGGGCAAGCTGATTCAATGAAGGGAGATTTCATTTGTAGTTTTTAATGATTTGTCCATCATATGTATAGTAGTTAAGCAAGCTTAATGAAAGATATACTCAAATTCAACAATATGCCTATGTATAGAGCCATTAAATGGTTACAGTTAATCCTGCTTCTGAAGCTATTTTGATATAGGGTAAGAACAACTCCCAAGAGAATTAGCCGTTGACAGTTATTTATGCAGAAGGTGAGAGAGTGTGAGATAGTTAAAAAAAAGTGGAAAGTAGTAAGGTGAAGAGGAAGGTAAAAGGATAGAAGGCAGTTACATGACTGGGAGGGATGTGCTTGCCACTGAGGAGGTCTAGAAGGACAGTTCCAAAGCTGTAAATGACACTTTCAGGGGTGACCCTTCCTGTGATAATAGAATACAGAAGGAATAATTTGAATAGAGAGAAACGTAAGTGGTGAGAGTTATAACAGTAAATAAATAGGGAGAAGGTGGTTAGTTACCGTTTCTTAAATATTCAGGAGGTGTATAAGCAAGATTGGTGCTATAACTCTTGCCATCCCTGCTGTTCTTCATAAAACCGAAACAAGAGAGACGAGGATCACCTTCCTGGTCGAAGAGAACCCTGTAAGCATTCAAGTCGTGGTACAGAGGCCGCCCCTCCGAACTGCAATAATGCAAAGCCTGTGCGATGTACAGAGCCACCCGCAAGCGCATGGCCCACTCAATTGTCTGAGTTTCCCCTGAAGGAAGGAAGACATTAGAGACAGTTAAAAAGGAACAGAAATAATGGAAGATGAGGAAGAAGAATAAGAAGAAGATACAGTGGAAAAGATGCTTGGCGAGAGTATCGTTGGGCATGTACTCAGCAACGAGGAGCCTCTCATCGCCATCGCAGCAGTAACCGATTAAATTAGCGAGCCTTGGGTGGCGCAACTTGCCGACGCCGGAAGCCTCTTCGACGAACTGCTTGGGATCCGGCCAGGCAGCCTTGCTGAACTTCTTGACCGCAATCCAACGGCTCTGGTTGTGGAGGCGACCCTTGTAGACCAGGTTGGGCGCCTTCTCGCCACTCTCTGAGACGATATACTCGGAGCTGAAATTGTTGGTGGCCGCCTTGAGCTCCGGCAGCGAGAACTCAGCGAAGGAGAAATCCACCCCCTCTTTCTCCCCCTCGGCCTCAGGCTCTCCGGCACTTGCCCTCTGCTGGGTTCCGTATGCCTGCTCCTTCTCCTTCTCCTTTTCCCTTTCCCTTTCCTTCTCCTTTTCCCTTTCTTTTTCCTTTTCAGGGTGAGTCTCCCTCTCCCCCACTCTCAGCAGCATCGACGATTGGCAGCAACCCATCTTCTCTCTCACTCTCTCTTCACCAATTATCACCGATCATCAGATCTCAACTCTCTTCGGCTGATTTGCCCCTTTCCCTTCGCTTCCCTGTTTCGCTTCTATTCTATTCTATTCTATCCAACCTTTCTTTCGCATCCCTTCCCCCACTGTTGCTTAATTACTAATCACTGTTTACTTCTTACGACCCACCTCCTTCTTTTTTTATTCTATTCTTTCCCAAACATCACCCTTTTCATCTTTCGCCTTTCTTTCTCTCTTCCTCTTTTTCTACTGCTTCCTCCCACCAACCCTATCTTTTACCTTCATTTATCTACCATTTTTTATACTTTAATAATTACTTCTTCTTATTTCCTTTTATTTCTTTTACATATCAACTTCTTCTTTATCTCAACTTTCACGGTCATAGCAGATAGAGGGGGTCAACGGAAAGAACCTTCTTCGCAAATTCCATGAGTTAACTTCCGCAAAGGTGCATTTAAACACTTCTCCATAATTCTGGCAACCATCGATCACGTGCTTCCTTTCACAACCCTTTTTTATGGAAACACTGACATGCATGTTCTACCCAAGTCAAGCTTTTTCCTTTTCTTCACTTCTTTTATTAGCTTCCTGTTACTACAATCACTCTTCCACTCCACAACAAAAACTATCCTAACTTCTTTAAACTCCTTGCTGCTTCATGGGTAAAACCATAACCATAATTACTTATGTTTTTTTCTTGTCCTGTCCGTTTCTTACGCTTATGGAATCCTACGACTCCATCACCCATCTTCGTACACTTTACACCAACTTTTGTACGTTTCACTTGGAGTGCAGCGTACAACACGTCCCATAAATATTACTCACAATTACATTTTTATAATAGTTACAAAAAAAAACAAAGACAGAATTATAAAATTAACATTATATAAATAATGTAACTGTACGCATGTTCCGATCAATTATTGTACATATGATTAGAGCAATTAGCAACGTGAGAACGTGACCGAACAAAAATTTCCCTGTCCAAATTCGATGATAAGCAATCTCATCTTGGGCTAATTGTGATTTGCTACCTTTTGCTTAAAGACAGTTCAATTTTGTTTGCGAAGGCTAAAAAGGACAGAAAAAAGTGATAATCTTTGGCGTGAGCAATAAGCACCCCACCCTGTACGGATATATGAGAAGAATGCAATTAAATAATAGAAACTTTACAGAGAAAATATTATTACAGTGTGTGAATAATGGTTTGTAAAAGGTGGAAACAGAAACATCATGTCAAAATAATTCAGTTGTGTAGGGTGGCACGTAGATTGCAGCAGTCACAATCCTATTTCTTGAAAACACCTCTGCACCTTCTCATTATGGGCGTACAGAATGCAATGTTCATTAATGGTGTTTGTTTAGATTTATTTCCGAACCAAAAGGGGTGCGAAAAATATAAATGAGAATAAAGTTTTACTATATTCAATGGAAGAGAAAATTGAAAGAAGGGGGAAAATGTATATCAATACTCACATTAAAAAAAAGTCTTCAAAAAAAATGCGAGTGAAATGAGAAAAAAAAAAACTGTGGAACCTATTAAAAAATTAAATAACGTGATTGTAAATAAAAATTCTTCCACGTCAAAACAAAGTCAGTGCTCAACATTTTGATCTACTTGAGAAAGATGTTTTATATATCAACCTCTTATTCTCAGAAAGAATAAAATCTTCCTTAATTCCAACAAGCTTAGAAAGACTGCCAACGCTAGAGTTATGATAAGATGCTATTAAAAACGACATTTAATTTATTTATGTGTATAATTTTATCTCAAAAAAAAAAAACACAGAAAGGATCAAATTCTTAAAAACAACAAAAATAGCTTGACTTTGATTAAAGTATGAATCTTGCATGTTTGAGGAAAGTTTTCTTTTGTTAGAAAAAAGAAAAGGTAAAACAGTTATAAAGGAATGTAGTATCCATTCTCACAGTGTATGAGATTGAAGATATTGTATGGTAATGAATGCTATTTTAATGGGGGAAAAAATCTAACTACGTATTTAAATTATGTTCAATCAATATGATATATCATAATTAAGATGAGTGGACTTAAATTCTTAAATAATTTTACCATCAATTTAAAAGCATCTTGAAAAAAAATACATATAAATGTAGCAATAGTGATATTTTCTTGAATTTTCTTAACATTTATGTTTTTGAGAACATTTTCATCTTCCATTTATAGCAATCATGGGTGCTAATTGAAACTATTTATTATTTTTACGGAAAAAAAATAGTTATTTGCATATTTTATAAGATTTGAATATTGGTCGCATATAGACCGAAAATAATGGATGTGATCAAAATTGAACATTACTATCTCTGGACCATATTCATTTGAGAAGTGTCTTTAATTTAGTTAGTTTTGAACTTATAAGGTAACGAGATTGAGTCTGATTTTGGTTATTTTAGAGGAGTCTAGTTGCTGGGGCTTCTGAGAGATTAATTAGGAAGTAATAATTTATTGAAAATGATAATGGTATTTTGTAATCTTCCAAATAACTATTATCTCTACTTTCTGGAACATTGATTTCTATTATGTTTAATGTGATATTTAGATTTTTTATTAGCTTGGCCATGGTGTATAAATTGTGCTGGTGTGAAGAAGTTTGATTAGTGGGTTGGTTTTGCTTTATGTAACATTTTTACTTTGAATTTCTAAATTTGTATTGCATCATTAATGGTTGAAAGAGAATAACAAAAGAACTAAGGAACAAAGAAAATAAGCTAGAGCAAAGTTAAGCTTGAGACTTGCTCTTAGTACAGAGTTGTGTACGATGCTTAATAGTAAGTAAGACATGCTACTCTATTAAAAATGAAAAATTAACTATTTTGATTTATTTTCTTCAGTTGTGTGTAGTTAGTTTATGTAGTTATTTTCTTTTCTTTAATTAACACTCGTCTGAATTATTGGATTATGATAGAATTTTAAATTGAATTCATCACATATCTGAAATTCTTATTTTCGAGTCAAGTAGTTTTATTTTTTTTATTTGAACAAATATTTGTGCTCACCCTCAAGGTTTACTAATTGTTTGATTAATGCACTTGCTAAAGAAAAATCTTATATTTTTTTAATGTTTTATTGAATCATTGAGGTTTAATCAACTCACTATAGCATGTAGACACTTGAATCTATCTACAAAAGAGCTAATAAACTTGTGTCCATTAAAGTTTTTCCAATTTTTTTTTCTTTTAACCATTGGAAAAGAAACTGTCTTATATTGGTTAGAACTTATACGACCAAAGTGGATTAATGTGTAAACTTACTCAAACAATAAGTTTTTTTATCATATTCATAGCTAGATAAGTTAAACTTAAGAGAAAAAAATTACAATAAATATCAAGTCTTTATGAATTTATCTTTATAAATTTATTGAGTATCTTATTTATGCTTAAAAATGTTTCAAAAATTTACAATGTAATTCTTAAAAGGATAACCAAAATTAAGTAACTCAATCTTTACATTTTATGGTTTATAATATTGGGTTGATAAAGTTCACAAATAACTCAATGTAATAACTATAAATAAAATTAAAATACTTCAATTGAAGCTAATTAAATCTCATAATATTGAATAATCACTCTTAGAAAAGAAGAAAGAAATGCAACATATATAGTCGCGGATAATTTCTCGGTAAAAATTCTACAAATGTTACAAAAAGAAAACAAAGAAAAATATTTTCTCTGAATAAAGAAAAGCAAGTTTGGTAAGTAACTCAATTCTAAACTACCATTATTGTATCTACTGATGATTTCTTAAGTCTACCAAATCATTATTATTCACCCCTAAGTACTGTGTTTATGAAAAATGTAATTTCCAATTATTTTCTAAAGTGTAAATAGAGGCAAATGACATAAAGATACTCATTATGTGGTTGAAACGTCTAATAGGAAATTTTGACCACCCGTTAGGATTGAGAGTCTATTAATAGGACCTTAAAACACGTACACAATAATTTACAGCACCAAACACGCCCATGGAAAAATGACTAAACTTGTCTTCCACATTTCTGTCATCTTTATTAACTTTTACATTTTAGGAAAGGTGTACCTAAATAAAAAATATATAAATGTTTTTCAGTAAAAGAAATGGAAAAGTATTTTCAAAATAAATGTTTCCCTTCTTAAACTTCAGTTTTTTTCCCAGTGCAATTTATTTATTTTGTATGCTATTAATATCAATTCAAATTTCACTGTTAGAGAAGGTCTAAAGTAGTAGATTCAGTTCTACGGAGATTAAATTGTAAATAAAATATAGATTTAGAAGTAAAAAATTCAACAAATTGCCATTTTCGTAAACTAAATTGTGAGTGGAGTTTATACGTTAATTCAACTGGACCCACTTCATAAATTAATATTATCCCTCCGTCGCCTAATCGTTTATCACAAACAAATTGGGTTACGGAAGAGCCCCATGAACACTGATGTCAATTGCGTAACGGTGTTCTCTTTTCGTTCTTTCAAGTTTGAACAAATCTCACCAATTTATTTCAGTCGAGGAACATAAATCTCAAATGGGCTATCAAAAATATTATATTCTAAATGCTATTTTATTAAGCCTGCTAATAGATAATCTGTACAATAATTTAACTTGAAAACGAATATTTTTACGAAATGAACATAATTTTATACAGGAACCAATAAACACCCATGCATTCAGTGACATGCGTCACTTCAGCGGGCAGAGAGCTAGCTACGTTCATCAAGCGAACGAGGCCTGTTCCAATCGCGCATCAGTAAAATTCTCCATTGTACAACTTCACCTTGAGCACCTTTCTATATCATTCATATGACTTGCAGGGGTTATATTATATATATCTGAAAATCCCTCCTTCATCTAACCATACATTTCTGCCATTTTCTATGTAGAAAGAAAGACCATTCACCTTTAGATGTTACAATTTGTGGGCTCCCCTGATTTTTGGTGGCTCAATCCTGTATGTGGGCTAGTCAGCGCAACTTCACCTGTAGCCTTACAGCACTGAGTACCCAAAGAAAAAGCAACTCTGCGCCACACACCTCAAATTTCTCTTTCTGTTGTTTGACTACAAATTCCCCTGTCCCATCCCACCATCTAAAAAGCACCGACGCAGCTCTAAGCATCATAGTGAGAAGTCAAACCCAATTCCTCTTCTCAAGGCTCTGCTGTAAAGAAGAGTCGGTAGAAGACCAACATGTCTCAATTCTCGGCAAATGGCAAAGATATGATTCCAACTACGCCACCCTATGAAACACTCTCACGATTTCCGGCGGCACTTTCTTCTTCACTCCGTTGTAGTAACTCCTCATAAGCTCTCACAGATTCGTCAGTAAATCTCTCCATGGCCTCAAAAATGCGCTGCAAACTAGCCTGTAGGCTACTGCTTTTGTCACTCTGATAAATGATATTCTCAGAAACTGAGAGACCTTTACCTTCCCCAGATAGCAGAACCACCTTTCGCTCTAACGCTTGAATTTGCTTCTGCAGCTTCTGGTCATCTCTATCTATATTTCTCACTTTTCTCTCAAGATCCTTGTTCTGATTCACCTGCCTATGCATTTCTAGCTTATCTTGTTCCCATATCTGAAGCACACTCATCGTAAATACATGCATGGAATCAACAACTTCCTTCTCAGATATTCTATCCAAAGCTTGGGACCACTGATTGCATATTACAAATATTGGCGGAGCCCCAATCCTACCAGGTGAAAAGGGGACTATGCCATCAGGTGTTTCTTCAGGTTCGTACAGGAGACATTTCAGCAGCCAATTGTTCAATGCTCTAACATAACCTTTCTGGGCACTTATCCAGCCAGAAAATTGGAAAGTCCAATTGATGAGCTCTTGTTCAAGTTGCTTGGTTGCTTGAAGATGACTATCACCACCCTTTATCCTGGATCCAACGGAACCCAGTATTCTGGCTTCTTTAATAGCTTCACACTGATTATGATGGCATTCAAGCATAGATTTCCACATTCTAGTCAACCTGAAAATAAGAATGTCATATTTTACCATACAAACACGGAATTTTATGCACAGGCATCCTAGAAATCCTAGGATGATAATTACATCACTATGAGAAAAGGCAAAATGTTTATCCCATACATACTACGTATGAATGGATATCTCACATGAATGTCTTATTGCAAAGAACATGTATAAAATGTCAGCTACCTCAAACTAAAAAAAGAGAGCACTAATTGAAGATACAAACTTGAAAAGAGAAAAAAGGGTATGGGTGACAACATCACAAGTTGGGTGCAACCAAAAACTAAATGTAGCATGAATTACACCAAATACTGAATTCAATTGCTCAATCCTCTAGAACAAGGACAGACAGGGTATGTATATTTTAAGGTTTACAGGTTCCTATTGTAGATTAAGTAATAATTTTTCAAAAAAGCTCTTGAGAGGTTGCATCACTTCCTTGTAAAGGAGTTATTCCTCTGGATAACAGCTCAAGCTCAAATTGATCTAATAATAGGTATGATGAGCCACCAAATTATATAGATTTTATGGTTGGAAGATATAAGTATGCATAAGAATAACCGGCATTTGGGCCATCAGCAGATTGCAGATGGCTTTGTTGAATTTCCTCAGGATATTCATTTCACTATGGCTATCAAAGAATTCTGAGGAACCATGCATCAACATTTCAATTCATTTCATATGGGTTAAATATAGAGGGTATGATGACAATGGAATGGAACCTCAATATAATGAATATCCTTTTTTCATCAAATACTACGTGCATTTTTACGGCACATATTTAGTTCAGTTATTGGAAACATATACGAAAAGCTAAAAGTGGAAAGTACCAGTGAACAAGCCTGAAAATTCATGATTATTACAATTAGAACAAATCCTTAACTCTTACCCCTTTAGACATGGTTGCCTTGCCTGCATTGTTCTACTATGACTACAGAATACTGACACTACCAGCTGACTGGTCTTCACGTTTGCATGATAACAAACGTTGAAATTTTGTACAGAGAACACATAACTTGACCCTAAACTTTTTTCAAATATATTTGAAAAAAATGTTTATAGTGACACATAGGCAATGTGTCAATTGGATGGTTTTGATAAGTGCTCACAGGTCGGTTTGGAATTAGTTTGGAAGGAAATGAAATCTGAAGCAATTAACTTCGAAGATTCAAATTTTTCAAAAAGAAAATTGCAGAATCCAAACCAAACCAACATGGGTTCATTCAGATACAGTGTTATGCAAATGAGCAAAATTATATTTTGTAAAAACAAATTATCTTGTCGTTAAAGGGGTAAACAATATCTTTTATTATAATTGCCTTATAATAGTAACTAGATAATAGCAAAAGTTGCAAAATAAACCATGATTGTACCATAAAGGTTCATCGGAATTGTAGATTAGAAATCTATTACCTGAATCAATCACCATATAGTGGTTTCGTATGGGTTGAACCCGATCAAGCTAAAAACATGAACCAATTTAATTGGTTTGGTTTGGATTCTTGGATTAATTGGACTGGTCTAAACCAATCAACACCTCTAGTTTGGATAATTGAGTTGGACTATAATTGATGTGTAAAAAACAATTCATTGATCTATCTATGATCCATGGAAATGTATTGAAAAAGTCCAATCCATCCATGACCCCATATAATTAAAACCATTCAACCCATCCATTTAAAAGGGTGCTATATTTTAAAAAAAAAAAGGCATGGTTAATAATTGAAATTTCCAAGATTGTAATGGGTGGATCACCTAGTGGTAGATAGGCAGTAGAGAGAAGACATTGGCTTTCAAACCTAATAGGAAGAAACACTTATTTCATGTTCAATAACTTAATAATCCAATGGATTGCGAAACACGGGGAGATGGAAGGCTTGGATTCGATTATAGATATGGGATTGTTTTGCCATCCCCACATACTACGTAGCCCACCATCATGAACAGAATGATATTTAGAACTTGAACAAATAACCAAAAAGGTAAGATTTTAAGATCACATACCCTTGGATCAATTCCTTCAGCTGTGGCCACAGTTCTTCGTCCCTTATCTTATTTATAGTCACAGAAATCTTATCAACAACCTGAATTGCCATTCTTATTTTTGTGGACAGGCTCCTAATCAAAGTTCGAGTCGCATCAACTTTATGAAAATCAGCACCCCTATCATTCATACGCTTCAGCTTGCGACACTTCCTATCATGGATGACACGCATCTTTTCCTCAGCCTGCAAACAAATGAACGTTGGAAAAGCTTTATGGAAACACGTAAACACGGGTTAACAGTGTTTTTTCACTAGTGGAATCTAGGATTAGTCCAAAGTTGATTTTTCTCAAATTTTTAGCACGGATTATACTAGGACACACAAGAAGTGAAGCGAATGCAGCAGGATTAAACCACTTTAAGCTTAAAAATTTCCAAAACGGGCAAAGAATTAAATGGTTTAAAAGTGAAACGAAAACCAAGGGAACGAACCTACGATACAAGACTGAGTGACTGACATACCTTAACTTCATTATAGAGTTTCTTCTCCCAAAGTAGGAGCTTATGCAGTGTTGAGGAAAGATTGCTTGCTCCACCAGTTAGATCAACATTAAGACCCGCGTCAGAGGCGGATTCGGCATCTTTAGAAGTAGAAGGTAGGGAGGAAACAAGAGACAACGAGGTAGAAACAACTTGTAGCATCTTGGAAGAAGCTGGAAAAATAAGAGTAGCGAAATGTGAACGATGTGAGAGAACAAAGAGAACCGGGCAGACCAAAAAGTTATCCAGACTCACCTTGATAGGCGGCGTGCTTTCGATTGTGGGGAAGCTTGCCCACCTCAAGGATCTTGGCGATTAGGGCACCGGAATCAGAAGCCCTCTGAAAGAGATCCTGAATCTCTTTCGCAACCTCGAGGGGGTTCCGGGAACCAGGTCGGCGGCTCCGGAATGCGGCGTGGTCCTTGGGCTTATTGTTGCCATCATTATCGGCATCTACCACTTTTTTATCCACGACGTGCACTTCATACTCCACCTCATCTTCATCTTCCTCATCTTCCTCGTCATCGTCCACCTGGAGGTGGTTGTGGTGGGGAGGAGGGGGTTCGGGCTTAGGGTCGACGAGCTTCTGATCCCCGTGAACTTGCTTGACGACCTCGTGGTGGTAATCCTCGTCTTCCAAATCGGGGATCCCCTCCTCCTCCCGGAGCTCCCTGGAGTCGCGGCTGGGAGTGGGCGTGTAATGAGGTTGGGGGTAGTACTTGTCGTCGGTGTTGTCGAAGAAGTTGAGGAAGTCCCAGGTGGAGGCTCGGGGAGGGGAGGGAGG
>Ga0123340_1001127_pt1 | contig 21314 bp, 11 predicted proteins | sample SirMexnodulemix_FD_89961 | JGI IMG/M metagenome (GOLD analysis project Ga0123340, IMG submission 89961) | Root nodule microbial communities of legume samples collected from Mexico - Siratro Mexico nodule mix | ecosystem: Host-associated > Plants > Roots > Nodule | place: Mexico: Nepantla... | reverse complement strand
TTATAATTCTACAATAAGAGCATTCATAATTTTCTCAAAGTAAAAGAATGAGTATAAACAACCGATACTAAACAATGAGTATATTATTTTATTAATTTTTATTATATTATAATTCTTCTTAATTTCATATTAACTTGATTTTCCTTTAAAAATTTGTACTAAAAACAAATATATCAATACTTATTTTATATTAAAATTACTGTTTTTTATTATACATCAATATTGCTCTTTTTATTTAATCTTATATTTAAGCACATACAAAATTGAAATTCAAATATAGTAAAATCAAGAACATAAAACTATTATCGATTTATAGAGAAGTTAAATGTTTCTTAAATGTCATTAAGTCAATTAACTTATAAGAATTTTTTTAACTTACTCGCTTAATTCATTATAAATTCACAAATTGGAAGGACGGGTTTAAAGCTAAGTGAAACGGGAAAGCAAAAACTAAAATGAGAATATGAAACATAATATTGTGATATTAAAGTTAAAATCTTTTAGGCCCATTACAGAGCTTAACGTTGCTCCGGATCAAATACCTGAAGATTAATAGGTTGAAAGACTTTAGATAAACCTCTCTTAATCAAGGATAGCCTAAAAACCCTAAACTATGGAAAGACTTCAATGACACAACAGTGTTTTTCCCACCATTTTTCCTCTAATTGTTTTAATGGTCTTGCTATCCCTACGCAGTTGCATTCACAGAGCAGGTCTAACGATACAACAAAACCTGCCACTTGCATTTCCTAGCCAACATAGTGTGCTCACAAATTGAACAGCAACGATTCCATGTCTGCACAGTTCCAGAATGAGAATATCTTACAGGCTGATGCTACGAGACAAGCAATATTAAATGTTGTGAGCATCCCAGAGTAGGCAGCTTGGAGAAAACAAAGGTTTTTTGGCCATTGGCCATTATGGGGCAGCGGTAGGAGGGATAGAATGACCAAAAGAGTCCAGAATTGGAACTACAAGATATTCGCACTTTGATAAACATATTCTGACTGCACTAAACAGTTTTTGATTCAACATTGTCACACCAGAAGAGAAGGCAGGAGTGGTTAAAACGAGTGGAATCATACATGTCACACCAGTGGCTCCAAGGCACCATGTTTTACACAAGTAAGAAAGTGCGTGTATAATTGGCGCACCCAATCCTTCGTAACTCGCACAGCACCAGGTAGAAAGGAACCCTTCTAAAAGTGGAACCAAATAATCATCACAAAGAAGCCAAGTCCATATTGTAGGAGGAATATTACACTATTTGGAAAGCCAGATTGAATATAGGCAAACACTCAGACAACTACTCATTTCCTAAGTTTAAAGAACCGTCTTTCATCAACTTTAAGCTCAAGCTATTGAATCTCCCACGTGAATAATGCCTTGATGCCTTTCTCCAATCCGTTCCAGTTTTCATCATAGCAACAAATTCGTCGTAGCTGATACGTCCATCCTGCAATTGTTCAAGAATTTGAGGGTACAATTCCCTAATCAAGACTATATCTAAAGAAATAACTCCCGAATATCACCTTATCCGTGTCTACTTCTTGGAAAATATCATTTGCTACATCTGTACAATCATCTGCTCCATCTTCCATCAGGGCATTCCGTAGCTCATCTGGTTCAATATATCCATTCCCGTCTTTGTCAAAATAGGAGAAGGCCTTACGAAGATGCTCGTCATTAGCCATCCTTTTTAAATGAAGGGAAACAGCAACAAATTCTCCGTAGTCTAGTGTTCCCTTACCATTACTATCTACCTGTTGTCAACATACAATGATTAAAATACAAAACAAAAACAATTTAAAGCTAAAATATTTTACTTAGTACAAATGTAACTCAACAAACCCAACCAAATTGTAATGGAAAATATATCACAATTGTACCCCATGCATGTTGACAATATCAACTTCTGTCGGCCAATTTATGATGTAGCAGGTAACAAAACAACATTCGTGTTCAGCCACAATAATTTAGAGGAACAAGGGGAAATTAGCTATACTCACAGCTTCAATAAGCAACTGAATTTCAGACTCAGCAAGTTGAGACCCAAAGTTTCGAAATCCAGCTTTCAGTTCTTCTATGGAAACAATGCCATCATTATCATTATCCATCTTCTTGAACATATCTTTGATGTCTTCAACTTCTTCATTGGATAAGAAATCAGCAATGACCTGTTTTCAAATGTGCAATCTTAGATCTGACATGCTATACAAGAAATAACTTGAGTTATCACCAGAGATGTAGCGAACTAACCCTGAGGGCTTTTCTTTTGAATCTGTTCATCATTGAAAATTGCTTAAGCCTTGACTTGACAACATCTCCAAGTGGAACATTAGGGGCCTTCTTAGCATTTTGGAGCCAGGGATGCTCTGGAAGGCAAGAAAAAAAGATGAAACTTATTATCTGTTCTGAAAAGTCATCAACATACTTAGAACAAGTAATGTTTATGTTGAAATTATGTGGTTAAGATATTAACTGAGATTGAGTTGATATTATCTAAGATGCCAAACACGTCCTGATAGTTGTAGAACAAATCAATGAAGGAGATGACCAAAATAAATAACACAATTGAAAGATTGGCAGAAAGAGGACATGAATGAAACCCAAAGAACTGTCAGAAACATGTCTGAAAATTGTGAGGCTAAGTTGAAGAAGGAAGCAGGAGTGAACCAATTGATTAGCACCAAAACACTTGCGGAAAGCAGCCTTAAAACTAGTTGTTAAGGTGGGAGAATCATGTAGTTAAATATTCTACCATGCATCTCAGACTACTTGATGAGGAACCTAAGAATCTCATAATATATCCAAGTCCATCATAGCACTGCCCTTAAGTGCCAACATCTTGATGGCTCAGATTCCACAACATTTCACTCAACTTTCTCATTGGTCAAAACCTTTCACTAGTCAGAATTCTCCACAAGTAGCCTTTGCCAAAACATCAACAACCAACTTTGATACCAACGAATAAAAACCTGGGAGAACCACAACAAAAAAACTAGCTATTGTAGGAGGAGAGTCCAAGGCCGTACCAGAATCCGGGTCCCATACTTCCAATGGAGGGACTCCGGGTCCCGTTTTTTGGATCCTAACACAAAGCTAGATGAACTGGCTACCAGGAACAACACAGTAAAAGGGAGTGAAAATGCAAGGGGACTGACAATTAACTTGAAGGAAGAATCATGCAATTAAATTAGTACTCCAAACTTTAGGGACCTGGACTGTGGCGGTGACAGGACAGTTCACGAAGGATGACAACATTCTAATACCATGTTGAAATTATGGGAGGCATAGAGGGAGGAAGAGAGACAAAAAAGAATATAACACTGAATTGATATTATGTATACCATGTTCTTGATAGGTGATATATTAATAGAACTTGGAACACTATCCCTTGTTTATACTACCTTCTGTCCTATATATATAAAAAAAATGAGAACAAATTTTGGTCCTAATCATAAGAAACAAAGGATCACTTCCAAATATATTAACTGCTAATTTCATTCTATACCCTTGATTTATTGTAGAATCAATTAATGAGATATGCATTCATTTCCCATGAAAGTGAAAGCATTTATTTGGTTATTGACAAGACAAGTAACACCATTGGTTGAAAAAAATGATCTCTTTACAAATAGTGTCATTAATTATAACCAAATACTTTAACCATTTAGTCCTCTGAGTATTTTTGGAAAACAATTTAAGGCAGGAAATCATCAATGAAAATTAACTAACTTAACTACTTTATTTAGATTGATGAACTACATATTTGTTTCTTATATATACTAACTCTAGTCCATATATAAGAAACAAATACTAATTCATCAAGACCGATAAAAATTGTTAAGTCAGTTATTTTAACTAATAATGTCATAAATTCAAATACCCATAAATTAAATGGTTTAAGTGTTTGATTATGTTACTCATAATCTAAGAGAAATTTTCAACTAATGGGTGTGACTTTTTTTGTTAATAACTCAATAAATGCATCCATTCTCATGAGAAATGAGTGCATATTTCATTCATAGACTCTACAATAAATTAAGGGTACAAATGAAAGTTAGCAATTGATACATCTAAAAATGGTTCTATTTTCTTATGAAGGACCACAAAGATATCTTCATTTTGTTCTTATATACAGGATCAGATGTAGCAGTTATTAAAAATTTAAAAACCCAAAAGGAGATAGTTTTCACCAAAATTTTTTCTTCACTTGATTTCATTAATCATACAAGTGCTGAAACATTTTGACATTTAATTGAGATTTTAAAGAAGCTCTTAAAAGTAATATGAAATGAACATGGAAGGAGATAAACATACCAAGCACTTGTTTGGCAGTTAATCGAAGCTTAGGGTCTGGTTCTAACATTTGCCTAACAAGACTTTTAGCGCTTTCAGAAATACTTGGCCAAGGTTCCCTTTTGAAATCAATAAGCCCTCGAAGAATGGCCTGTGCAACTCCTTGCTCAGATTCTGCATAGAATCAACATCAAGGAAAGAAAATAAGAATTTTTACAAGCTAATGAAATAATAAAAAGAACCAAGCTCAAAAGAACAAAACTCATGATATGCTTGAACCAAAAGAAAAGACAACTAGCAGATTAAAACCTTGCCAGAAAAAAATCAGTATGTAGCACAAACCAAAAGAAAAAGAACAAAAAGTCTAAGCATGCAAGTATTAGCGCATGAATGCTTATATTATAGATGCTAATGCACATAAAAAAGAAGGCATACATAAGGAGTATTGTAAGAATATAACGATTTATACCAGCCCAAAACGGGGGAACACCACACAGTAAGATGTAGAGAATTACTCCTGCACTCCATATATCTATTTCTGGTCCATAATTCCGCTTGAGAACTTCTGGAGCCATATAATATGGACTTCCAACAATTTCTGAGAACCTCTCGCCTGGAAAATTTTATATTACCACAATACATTATGGAAAATAAGTCAGATTCGGCAAGAATGAATATATATATATATATATGGACACACACACACATACATATACACGTACATTGAAACATGAGTAGACAGCAATAAAATGTGCCATGTGATGGTAAACTGTTAACAAGAGATGGTGTATGGTCAACCCTAAGATTAATGTCTATACTCTATAATGCTGCTGTATACAAACAGGCTGTGTGTTTCCTAAGAAAGTAAGCCAACATTAAAGTGCGTTGATATTGTTTTTTGTTTTCATTTACAGTATGTCCCCATTACAATAACAAGGAAAGTAGGTTTTATCTTGTATCATCTTAGAAATTAGTATTATTTTAACACGTCAAATGAGACAGCCATATAATAGAGAAAAATCGTGCAACATTTTCACAGACAATTGAACAAATTACAGAACATAATCACAAATTCAAAACAGCGAACCCAAAAGTTAATCTAATTACACTTCTTTTTGGAAATGGGACAATACAGGACAAGACCCTCTCCTGAACTTTGTTGGTGGACCTATAAAGATGAGTAAAGGAAGAAGCAGTGCACCAGTACACAAATTCATATGTGTTGAAATTCCAGCACCAATCCAATCACCATGCAAAACACCCAAAAACATACTATGATACATGTTGCACCATAGAGTTTTCACAAAAGCAAGAAGGTAAACATTGGGCGAAGAGTCCTCTCTTTGGAAGAAAAGGGAAATGGAGGAAGCAAGGGGTGATATGGACCTCTTTCAACAGGAATAGATATTTCTTGTCGCAGATAAAAAGAAAATCGGAAGAGATAGGTTCTTTTATTTATAATATTATTTTAAAGAATTGAAACCAAACAATCCAATATTTGATTGTTTCAGCATTTCCTTCCAGAATTTTGAAATTGATATCAGAATGAACATAACTTGGTATGAAAATAAGAAAACAAATCAACACCCTTTTAGTAACTGAACTGCAACATGATCCACTACTATGTCCAATTGTGATCTCAGAGAGAGCATCCTTAATGTCTACAGAAAATACTTCTTAAAGACTGACAAACAGCTAATGTATAATTTGAGCAAAATATGCCAAATGGATTTCGTATTACATGCCCTTTTCAAGTTTATAAGTTATAACTGTCAAGAATTACGGGCTTATGGTTAGGGCAGGAGAGAAAGCAAGAAACAAAAGGATAACTATAATAAAACTGGATATTATTGGTAAGATGTAATGCGGTACACTAAAAGAATAACCTAACGTTTTATTTATATGACTAACTAGGTTAAGCACCAAAGTCTAACGAGCACCTCCCTCAAGCTACCTCTTACTAAGCATTAAGCTTGATACAAGTAAAAACACATAAGCCAAAAACAAAGAGCAGCATCTGGTCTCTATAACAGAAATAGGAAAAGCAGTACACATCCCTAACCCTAAAACACTCGCCAAATCACAAAACATGGCAGTGTAATTGGCAGGAAAGCTCCAAGCGTCTCCATGCTACACATCACAAGAAAATGAGATGGTTTCTGGAGTCTTAGGCCTTTTCCATCAGCAGCTTCTCAACCTCCTTCCAAAACAGTGTCTAAGGTACCACACCATCCAAAAGCATAAAAGAACCAGGGAAGGGGGGTCACTTAGGGTGCAAAGTCTTCAAAGTTAAAAATGAATATCATTAACAAGCTAGACTACACAAAATTACTCCAATCCTTCAACCAGTATAGTTGATCGCTAAACAGCTTAAAAAAAATCAAAGAAATACCAAATAGACAAAATAATCAAATAAAGAAAGAACAACCAAACATGCCAAAAAGGGCCAGAGAAGCAGTTCACCAACCAAATATATCAAATACAGGCCAAATCTAGGCAGAACAGGTCGCTGACCACACACTGCCAGACATAATTGCAGAGGAAGTCCCAAGGCCTTGCCACTCTTCCACTGCCAAAATTGACACCAATGGCCACCCAAACGCAGTCAGCAATTTGACACAACATCCTAACATAACCTAAACACCCAAAGAACTCGAAGAAAAGCCAAATCTGAGACAGAAACAACAAGTAAAATTGAATCTGAAATTAATATTGAACTTCCAGAGCTCCAGCCATTCACCATTTTCATAGCCACCCATTACACCAGGCTAGTCTCCAACCCTGGTCAGGCAGCTCCATCTACACACGTCCACGACACCACAAAGTTAAGTATGTCCAAAAGTACACATGCTCCAGAGTCCACACACGCTCAGGTTTTGGGATATTGCCACTGTCACATCACAATAATACCCTACAGGATGTGTTCCAGTCAACAGAAACCAAAACTTCTGCGCAGGATATATTAAGATCTCACCCAGAGGTCATCAAGAGAACCATCTATTATCAATGAATCTATAAACACCACAAGCAGACAAGAATTACCCATGCTCCAGTGTTCGAGTATAAGTGAGTTGACAGAACTGATTTTACTCTGATTTCTGAACAGATTCAACCAATAGCCACCTCTTCGAGAATAAATTCCAGCTTAGAAACTGATGTGAGAATCTACAAGTACAACCAAGTTTGGTGAACTCAACACAAAAAAAAAAAAACTCCTTTTTCATAAAGAATAATACTGCTCTAATACCGTGTTAAGAGATAGAAAACGAGAAAGAGTGAGAGAACTAACTAATAAACCTGAATTTAATTGATAGGAAGTATCGTGGTACTCTAATACATAAACCTAGTGCTCCTACTACTAATTACTAATCCTAAAGTACTAGCCCAAGCCTACTACCAGTAACCTTAATATATTTCAAAACATGCAACAAAACAGAACCAAAAGCACTACGTATTGTTTGAACAGAACCATACAACAGCCACAGAAAAAGATCACCTTAGTGTTAGAGTACTTATTTCTTATCCAAATGAAGTGTGGCAGCTCCCAGCACAGTTGCAATAAAGTCTACACTTCATCCCACATTTGGCAATAGGGTTTAGAAGAAAGGGAAAATAAAAGTCTTCACAAATGGGACTAAAACGAAATAGCCATAGTCTAATCCAACACAAACAAAGCAACTGCCAAGCTTAGCGTTAGCTGACTAGATTACTGCAACAAACTCCACAACTCCACAATTTCAACATCATACAACAGATTGACCACTTGTTATGCGCCCTCTGATCTTTCACTCAAAATCACATTGTTAAATCCAATCACCGTAAGAGCAAACATAAATAACCAAGGCACCCTCATTCACATAAATGCCGTCCCGAGCTTGAGTGTTAAAAACAGCATCGAAATTTAGGTGTCAGAGCGTACCAACAAAACAACCATCTTACTTTTCCTTTTGTGCTGCACACGCAGAATGTAGTGTAGACGGTACAAAACCTAACCGCACCAACTTCAAGTACATTAAATAAGGTCCTTGAATGGATAAACTTCTCTATAAATACTTAAAAATTGTATCAGAAAAAGAAATAAACTGATCTTCTCCGGTAAGCTATGATCAACTTATAATACTTAACTACTTTTTATAGAAGCTCTCTGGTTTAACGTCTCCAAAAGCTTTAGTTTCCCTAACAGACACGTTTGATTCAATTTATTTTCTTTTCTTCTCGTATGAGTGTTTATACAGTAAATCATTCAAACTGAGCCTTGACACCATCACAGGCATCCGAAACACCAACATAGTCTTCCAAACAATAACCTCATTAATCAAGTACAAACTCAACTATACCTTCCCATTCCAAACCAAACTCACCCAATGCACCAAGGAAATCCAAATTCACTCACGGTCCGTACCTGGCTTGAAGAATATGGAAAGCCCGAAGTCAATAGCCTTGAGCGGCGAATTCTCCTTCTTGTTTGCAAACAAGAAATTCTCCGGTTTCAGGTCGCGGTGGATAACCCCGTGCTTGTGGCAGAGCTGCACGACCTCCACAATCGTCCTAGTGACAGCGGCAGCAGCGCGCTCGGTGTAGTGGCCGCGGGCGACGATCCGGTCGAAGAGCTCGCCGCCCTCGCAGAGCTCCATGACGAGGTGAACCGCATTGTCGTCCTCACAGGCTTCGCGGAGTGACACGATGCTGGGGCTCTCCGGCAGGTGGCGCATGATAGCAACCTCGCGGCGGACGTCCTCGACGTCGACGGCGGTCCTGAGCTTCCTCTTGGAAATACTTTTGCACGCGAGCAGCTCGCGCGTGTCGCGGTCGATGCAGAGGTACGTCACGCCGAACTCCCCGCGCCCGAGCTCGCGGTCGACGAGGTAGCGGTCCTCGATGTTCTCCTTGGGCACGCCGGCGAGGACCGTGATCGGCGCCTTCTGTTTGACAGCTTCCGCGCTGGAACCGCGCTTGCCATGGTGGTCCGCGTTGGAGAAGCTCGATTTGACGTCCTCTCGGGCGACGGCGGCCGGGGATCTGCAGCAGTTTCCCATGGCAGGAGGAGCGGAGATCGCGGCGGAGGGGAGGGTTTGGGAGGAGACGGTGGACGAGGCGTGGTAGCCTTTCACATCATAATGCCGAAACCCTAACCCTAGAATGTGATTTGGAAAAAGAAAGTGTGATTGAAACGAAGGTGACGAAGAAGATGAAGAAGAAGCAGAAGAGTGGGAGAGTGAGTGAGTAGCGAGTGAGGTGAAGCAGCGTGTGTGAGGGTGTACGGTAACGGCTGGGGATGCGGTTTTTTAGGAGCCAGAAACCTCGGGTTTTCGCCATTTCATATATATATAAATTTATTTATTCCTCTTTTTTCGTTTTCAATGACTTTTACTTACTATTAAAATACGTTGAGGTTAGAGCAATAGTGTAATACTCTACATAATAAAAAAAACATTTTCCTTTTTTCTGACTGCGAAAGTTACTTAATAATGATAATAAATACACCTGTGAACATAAAAAATTAGTAAATACAACTGCAAAAGTGATTGTTTTTGTTTTCTTTAAACAAACACTATCTTCCAAAACCAATCAACGTTATTTTTCTAGTAATCTTAAGTAGTGAAATTTATTTATCAATTTAAAATTAAAGGATATCTATTTGTCTTGAATAAAAAGTTGTTCTTATATTTCAAGAAATCAAAGAATGTGGGAATATTTTTTAATTTTATCAAAGAGTTAAAGATCTTAATGGTTGTTTAAAATATAATCATTTAACGGCTGTGTCGTGCAATATTAATGCAAAAGAGATTAATTTAGTACTTAAATAAAATATGAAGTTTAAATAAATATAAGGTTAGTCAGAATCATAATGTGTGATTTCCTTTGATGGGTTATGTTTTGCTAGATCAAAACATAGGTAATTGTTGTTAAATGTGTGAATTGTTTGATGGAAATATTTTAATTTAATTAACAGTTTTGAATTTGTGTCTTAAATATGTAGTTATGTTAAGAAAGAGAAGTTTGTTGCTTATTACTTATAATAATCATATCCAACTTAAATAAAAACATTCCCAATTAAAGAAATTAATTTAGATTGTTAACACTTCTAAATATACAACCCACTTTCCTATTTCATGGTTTACTATGTCAAATTCATGCCACCTCATTTTTATTACTTTTCATACAAAGCAAAATCTTTTGTAACACATACGGTTTCTGCATACTTATATATTACGTATGCTAAAATTTGTCTTTTAACTTATAAGATATCTGAAAGTAACTTTGAACTGTGTGGTAAATTTTTGATGAACATTGGAGGGTTATTTTCTGTTTAGGTTTTTTCCAATTTGCTTGTGACCACATCTTGCAAAACAGTGCAAAGATCTGTTGAGGCATTTGTTTCGTGGTAAATGGTGCTACTTGACATGTTCCAACTTGGTGTTATATTTGGCAAACATATGTACTATATAGTTTTCTAGTGGTGAAGAAGAAATCTAGTTATACGACAAAATTCAATAATTGAGATGATAGTTTTATCGAATAAAAAATGTTTGATGAACCCAATTAAAAAAGTTGCATTGCTTCAAATTAACAGCAGACATGTTTATTGACTATTGAGAATGTGAATGTGCAAACAACATTCTACCATTTTAAGAAAAAATATTACTTTAATGAACATGTGCACACTTCCCTAAAATAAAGATGGTTTACTGTCCTAAGTACTGGAAGCATCTCTTAAAAATAACTGCAAAGTGTCACACACTTGTCTGTATTTAAGACATAAATATGAACATTGGAAATTTCACCTGGGTCCAATTCACACTAGGTACATGCAATGCAACAATTTAGAAAAAAAAATTAAACCACCCTATTATAGATGGCTTAAGAAAATATTAATTTCTTAAATATAATCATTTAATTAATTTTTAATAGTAATTTATGTGTATTTTGTAAATGAATATTTTATAATAATTGGATATAATTATTTATTGATGAGAATGTAAAAGTGTATTTATAATTATTATTATAAATTTAAGTCAGTTTTGTAAAGTTGACTTAGATTTAAAAGTTTGTTTTTTTATAATGATATATGAGTTTATTCTAATAAAATTGTTGGACATATCGAACTATTTTTAAGTTTCATACACACGAATTGAAAAATCTTGACGAAAATGTCAGAGATTTTATATCGATTAAAAATAAGACATTTCAATAATGTATTAGTAGATACAAACTTCACTTTACAAATTAATTTTATAATATTGAGTGAGATTTAAGGTTCACTTCTTAAAAACTATTTATATATATAATTTTTTTAATAAATAAAATTGTTAGAGATCAAATATTAACTAGAGACGAAGTGTTTCAATAGTTTATAAAATTATAAAGATAGATTAGACTTAAATTCTATTTTTTTATTTGATATTAAAGTCTATCATAGCATGATTCTTAGACCATCCCTTATCAGCTCGACGTGAAGGAGTACGATGAAGCTTTTCAATAAATAAGTGCAAATCTTACAAAAGAGCTACCAAACCAAAGTAGGAAGAAAATAAACTGACAGAAGCTGCAGAAAATGATGAGGAATACAACAAAATTTCTATGATCAATCTAAAAAGAATTCTATAAATGCAATCATAAAAAAGGAGATTGAAGAAAAATTTAAGAACAGAAGTGTGATTAACGAGTAGTTGAGGGGCATCAAGAATAACAAAGTGATGGAATCAGAGTGCAGAATTGAGAAACAAAAGAAGAGTGAAAAAAATAAGAAGAGAAGATGCCATGTGCTGTCTCTTTAATTTACAAACACATGAAACCAAAGGGACCTTCTTGTCTGTCTTCTTTCTGTGTTTGTTTGTGTGAAAGAGCAAGCGAGTGGGTCTAATGGGGCATCTCTACCAACCAGTTTTTCAAATTCTATTTCTGAAGTTGCTTGCATTGTTGGGGTGCTTGTTTTAGAAGCTTCACATAATTGTTGCAAAGCCTTGGATCACACCCTGAACAAAGGGTACCAAATTATGAGTCACCCCAACCTTTTTTGTGCCCAACCCTTACTATATTATTGGGTCCATTAATTGGGGAACAAGACTTATTATGCCTCATTTTGTATTCATTATCTTCTCATTGGAAGCAGAGAACAAAGACACATATTTCCAAACAACTAAAAGATACACGACAAACATCGACACAACAAGCCCAAATACACAAATCCTATTCAGATTTTATGCTTTGTTCAATTTCAGCATTCAAACAACCTTATAGTTTAATCAAAAGCCTTCACAAGAATGGAAAAAAAAAAACAAAGATATATATTAGCAAACTAGCTAGCTAGTTAGCATGCATCAATATATATAGCATGTTTAGAAAACTAGTCAAATAAGGGAATTTTTGGTTGTAAAAGTGCATTTGTAGAAGAACAAGTGCAACTTAACTTCTCATTTTGTTGAACCTTGGCACTTCAAGCTTGACATTTCATGTGCAGAACTTTCCCTTTGAGTGTTGTCTCTATAAACAGACATCACAAATGAGTATGGTGCAGAAAGAAGTAGACAAATTTTGAATTAGGGAAGAAGGAAAAATGAGTAAAAAGTTGATTGAGTGGTCGGAATTTTTAAATATTAATAGGAGCCACCTTTTGGCAACATTGCAGCTTTATTAAAATTGTTAAATTGTGGCAGTTTTTCTTGGTGGCTAGTTTAGCACTTTTTTTTGGCCAAACCAAAATCATCAGTGACTTGTTTTGTTAGGCCATTTAGTAGGTGCTGAACATTTTGCTAAATTTGGGGACATTCATGATTTTTTCTTGGTGCAATGTGACCTAATTGTCTAGTGGAAAATGGGTTTTCTTCTCCAACCTGAGAAGTCAAATAATGATTATTTCTTGATGATCTATTCTCTCTTTTGCTTATCCTGTCTACCTAAAAACCAAATCGTTGGTCAAAGTTATTGAAGGGTTTTATTTTGAGAGTAATAATGAATCCAGTATCCATAATCATTTTTCTCTCACTTTATTTAAAAAAATAAATGTATACAATCCATCCACATGAATGGACATGTGTTAAACCCATCAACAAAAGCACTTCTTTTATCTACATATGTTTGAACATGTGGTATAAATCTATGATATTTTTCTACATAAAACAGAAAAAAAAATACAAAAATTTACTTCTAATTTCATCTGTCTGTTATTCTGAAACAAAATCTTAAACATGCATTAAAAATTTAAATTACAACAAGAAAAACAGCATGACATATGGTCACAAAAAATAGCTATCAAAAAGAAATTTGTTCAGATTTGTTTATCAGAAAGTTGTTTTACATCAAATCCAAATCCTAAATGTATAAGTGTTAATAAGCTTAACTAAATTGTGCTCTTGACCAAATAGTAAAAGTAAGGATTCTATTAATCAAGAATTATAATTAAGTGTTGGTATTAGGAAGTCCTGTATTTCTCTCCAATACTGTAATGCTATCATTGTGTAAGTTATTTGCATTGTGGTAACTTGACTTCTAAACAATGATTTATCATACTAATGAATCAAAGTAGTGCTACAATATCATTAGTCATATTCCTTTAACTTAAAAAGAAAGGCATAAATCAATGTTGTGATGAAACAAATGAATTTATCAGTTTTGGCAATCGATCCATAGAATTAGCATGGTTCATCTCTACTTAAAACCCAACATCACAATAGTCGAAAAATCTCACCCCATAAACTTCTTGTTACTACTGGCATTACCAGTTATGTCCTATGGAATTCTTTCTCAAAATTCAATACTAAGTATTCCAGTATAAACACTAGGTTATCTGCATAACAAAATAAATAGAAGTATATGATTGAATTTTCTAATATAAAAAAATCTCATCAATTCAATTTAATGTGAAAAAGTGAAAGTCCAAACACACTTTATAAATATAAAGTCAAACTTGAGGTACATTCCTACAAATCTAACTCCTGACGTAAAAGCTATTCAGAAACATATATAGGGGCAAAATTACTGCACAGTTAAAGTTTATCTGTAGAAGAACACAAGTCAATCCCTTTTTTTAACTTGGTTGTTTGCAATGATAGAATATAGAGACCACAGTATGGTGCAAAAGGTCCATTTGTCTGCTTTTCCTAACTAACATTTTTAAAGACTATTTGTTGGTTGAAAAGCAACCAGTATAATTGAAAATTGGAGATAGGATATATAATGTTGTTGGTTAAACTGTGGAAAGAAGATCATTTCCACAGTATCAGCAGGCTCAAAGTCTTCCCCATGCAGAACACAATGTTGGTTCCAAAAGGAAATTTCATTGCAGAAGGTTTCAATTTTCAACACTACACAACCCATGTCAAAGTAACACCTAGCCTTCTTTACATTCCTTAAGCTTGCTTTACATCTTCTTAACTTTCAACATTAATTATCTGTTCATGTCAGTTTTTTTATTGGTCAATCATGTTTCTGAATTAGGATATCTGAAACTTGAATGCTTGTTCCTCAAAATAGCTGTGTATCATTATTTGATTTTTGTTTATTTATCTGCTCTGTAGTTGAATTCAATGAAAATGTACTATCATAGGCAAAGTTGATATCTTTTAAGTTAAATAATTTCACTGGTTTAAATTTACACATTTGGGTGGTCTCTCATTATTTGATTTGATCATAAATAACAAAATGTTACTCTTAACTTGAATGGAGAATTGGTAATTTGATTACTAGCACAATAAATTAAGTGTAGTGGCTATGTATGCTTCTAATTCTTGTCTAGCTAGTTAGGACCATGAATGTTCCAAGAATATTTGCTTATAGTGATGTTATTTATAGAACAAAAATGGCATAAAGTTCTTTTATAGGAATATAGGTAGATAGAAATCCAGCCCAATTGTTACAGCAAAGTTCCAATAATATGAAATGAAGTGTTGCACTTGCACTTGATGTTGAAATATTATTGCATAAAAAGCTATCTAAAGCCCATATGTAGTCCAAGTATGAAAGGAGAAAAATTATAATTGAAATTAGAGATTTTTCTAAGGATGGTTGGTAAGACTTTTTTTTTCAAAAATAAATCGTTTGACATTTTATATTTATAAAAAAAATGGTTAACGATACCTTCCTTTTAAAAATATTTATTGCAATTATTGAAATTGACAAATTATATACTTTTCAATTAATGATATTAAATTTTCATCGATTCAAATTTAAAAATCATTGGTTGTCACTTTGTTAGGTCTCAATTTTCTTTAATGATTTTATTATTTTAATTGCATTTTTTTTAATAAATTTCCATTAATAGTAAACTGTATGCTAAAAGAGTGCTATTAACATTTCTTTTACCATTATAATATGATAAAAAAAATGATCCTTTGTTCGAATTGGTTCTTAATTGCAGCAAACATAAGATAGCACCCATTTTGGAAAATATAATGTATGTACATATAGTGTAAAAAACAAACAAAAATAAACTTTTTATCCATTACAAACTATTATATGTATATGTGATAAATTTATTTATTGTATTATAATAATTATTTTAAATCTCGAATAATTAATAATATTATTTATTTTTTAACAATATAAGAGAATTATCTTTATCATAACATGCTTAATTATCTAACATTACTCAGGGAGTATTTATTTTGATGCTCTTTGAAAATAGTTATTTATTTTATCATTTTTAAGAAAAAAAATGAAAATGTACACAAGGAGTTCTTTCTCTTCAATTAATTGTTACCAAACAAGTTTCCTTGACTCCATAACAAGTGTGAATTTAACTTAGTGCCCTACTTCAATGAAAGGATAGTGTGTTGCCATGAGAAAATGATGTGACCAATACTTTAATCCATGGTGTTGATGTTAGCAAAATTCATACTAAAGGAAGAAGAAAACAGTGTTCCATGGTCAAACTTTAACATGTAAAAATGTGCTCATGTTGGAGGAAGATGTACTTTTTTTTTTTTCTTTTCTTAGTTTCTAAAACCGTGAGATGCATTAACACTATGTGTGTATACACACACGTATAATAACCAATATTATATAAAATTTTGCATGTGTGAAGATTCTTTAAAGATATGCCACATGTTAGGGTTTATCAGAAGGGTAATTTTGAAAGAATTTAGCAATATATTATGTGAAAATATAAAGAGTACTACGTGGGAGGTTACGAATAAATTGATCAATTTCATTTCAAAAAATTGAGTAAGCTAATACGAAGAATTAAGAATATCCATGACATGAAACCTAAAGTCAAAAGCTAATATGAACAAATATTCTTTGTCCTCTGTCTCTTCTCATGGATTCGCGGTAACATTGATATTGGTCTTCCATTTATTTATATTATTCTGTATTAATAATTAATATAATAACATTATTACATTGTTTAATTGGTATGTTGTGAAAAGACAAAGCATAAACATGACACATACTTTTGTTTTCTTGGTTAGCATGATTTCTTATACCTCAAACCGGGGATCAAAAAAATATTTACCACGTAATTGTATAAAAAAAATGTGATATAACTATATTTTTTTAATATTTGAAATTTAAGATACTTTTTGTTTTAATCCCCAAATTTGATTTTTTTAATCACTTAATTGAATATGATTTGTCCCTAAATACTCAATTAGAGAGATTAAAATAGTTTAAAACTTTAAATACTACAACCTAAAATTTAGTCCCTCAAATTTAATATTTAGGAATTTACTTTTTCAATTTTGAAGGATTAACATAACTTTTTTAAATACGAACAACTAAAACTAAACTCCCAATTTTAAGAACTAAAAATATAATTGATCAAAAACTATTTTATCACCATATGTGCTTCTAAATGACTGAGTTACTGTGGCACCATCATATTTGGTGAATTTGCATAATCAAGTACTATGATGAAGATGCAGATGTGATGGCATAATTGAAAAATGTCTCATGTGTGAGTCTACAACAATGGTGAAAAGTTGGGAGAAGTGTCAATGGATTATTGAGACATTTGAGCCACGTTATCTATTAAGATTGAATTAAGAACATTTTCTTTAAAGCTGGAGACAAGGTTAAAGAAGCTATAGCATGGAGCAATTGAGCAGCCAGAGATTATGAATTGTATGCTGAAGTAATATTATGAAGACGGAAGAAGATTTAAGAAAAAGGATCTCATTGTGTACCTAAATACCTATTGTATAAATGAAGAGCAGTTCTGAATGGAAGAAGAACAATGCCATAGTAACAGAAGGGAGTCTCAGTTTCTCCAACTTTATAGATGATAAGCTGAAACTACAAATTACTTACAATCTTTCTCTATTAATCACTTCAATTGCCCTTGGTACCTTGCCTTACCGAATGTATTCTAAGAAAATGTTCGCAAGTCCCACATCGGCCAATGCATAGACAAACGAAGTCTTTATAAGAGTCTGACAAGGATGTCAGTTCGCCGAGCTGGGTAACATTAGCTTGTAACTCAAGTGAGGGCATTAAGGTGGTGGGATAAAACTGTGGCTTCGTTAGGTTGGGCTTTGATTGCAAAATGCAGGCTTGCCCACTCCAAGTTGAGAGCTGACCTATGGGACCTGGGCGAAGGCCTGGGTGTCTTGGGTCCTAAAGTGGAGGGCACAGCGTGAGGCTGGTTTCACAGAGCAGCGAAAACCTCCCTCTCCTGACAGTGGAGGGATAACAGGCTGCTGCCATCACTGCCCTGAATGCCTGATGGGCCTAGTTCTTAGACCACCATTTTTTCATAAATTTTTATGAACTCACTGTTTCCTGGTAATATACTCATCAAATAGGGTAAGAGTATGTTGAGGTTGTTTTTGTTTCATTATTTATTTATATTGTTGTTGTGTACAACATAACCTCTTTTAGATGTAGATTTTTATTTGGTATTTTTATAACGGTTTATATGAAATGTCATAAAGAAAAAACTGCTTCGTGAATTAGTAATTTTGTTGTCGTACAAGTGGACATGTGGTGTGGCTATGGAGTGTTAGAATAAAAAATACGAATGGGGCCCAATGGGTCAGAGTCCATTTTGAAGTCAAGTGTCTTGGATTGGACCTTTGAACCTTTTATCTCTCTATGGGTCCACTGGCCCACCAAAAGCCATTCATTCGAGAGGGTTTCTTTTCCACACTTTATTTCATATACTCATTCAGATATCTCATAATTAATATGTGTAGGCTAATTATTAATAATTATCGTACCCAAAATAATGTAGATGGAGAAGTAAAAGAAAGAAAGAAGGAAAAGCAAGAGAGAAAAAGCCAGTATGACATGGCTCTGTTTCATGATTAGCTGTCACTTGTATCAATGTGAGGTACTATGTTAAATCCATATTATGCATCAAATTTTCCAATATTTTTACTTTAAAAAGTTGCCTTGGACTTATCCACAACAATCTATTTGCTACACTTTTTTTTCATAATATATATATATATATATTATTCCAAATTGAAATAATGGAGAGCAACATTATCTAATCTAATCTAAACCATGACAACTCATGCAATTGGTTTCTCTTGCACGCATCAAATTCTCTGAAATAATAAGATAGGTTAGAAGTGGTTTCACAAAACTAGGATTATAAAAGTAATTAATCATTGTTTTGAAGCACAAATATATTGGAACCACCACAAGAAAACATAATAAGTAATAATTATAAGCATGGAGGTGTTTAAGAAGAATTGTATGACGAGATGGTTAACGTAGTCTTTGTCTATCTCTTGTCTATTTGTTTGTGAGGTCTTTGGTGTCCTTTTAATGGTACATATCTCTGGTCACTAGTGTCTGGTAGATTCTAAATTCTACAAAACTTTATCATAATGTTTGACCTTTTGGTGGTGTATTATCCCATGAACTACGTGGTGGGTGTCGTTTTTGCAGCTGTGTGTGAACATTGGTATGATCACACTTGTGTATGTGGTGGTTTCAGCCCTAATGAGAAAATGCCAAATGTATCAAACTAACTGCATATATAGTTTCATGGGAACAAGAAATAGTTATTATTGAGTATGCTTTTGGTAGTTTAGCTTCATCCTATGGTTATTATTAGTGTTAGGAAAAAAAATCTTAATTAAAAAATATTATTATTTAATTAAATATTATTAGTGTATTTAATTATTAGTGTTAGGAAAAAAAATCTTAATTAAAAAAATAATATTGATCTATATTAAAAAAATAATTTGAGAAAAAATTAGTATGAAAAAAAAAATCAAAATCTTACATTTTATTTAAAATTTTTAATTTTTAAATAATCAAATTATTTTTATAAAGTTATAGAATTTTAATTTCTTTTAAAATTCTTCTTCTGAATAATATACGTTATTTCGAAACATTTCAAATTCTTTATAAAAATAAATTTCCTTTCAAAAATATTTTCATTCAAACATAAGGTCAAATAATACTGTCATTAATTTAATAATTTGTCATACAATATCAACTTGTCTTTTTGTAAAAAGTTAATTTTCTTGCAGATCACACTTATTTTTCATTGAAAACAGAAGTGACGAAACGAAATATTTGCTTCATTATAAACTGATTTGCTTGATGTTCATTTCTGTTATCATGAATTCCTTCAGAAAGAGTTTTACGAGAGAAAAATATACAAAAAAAAACCATTTATAAGTTAAAATTAATTTATTTATAAATTTAATTAAAAATTTAGAAAAATTATAAAAGAAATTTATGTAAATTAGAATAAACTAACTTTAACTTTTTTTAATTTCATTTTTACTTTTGTTTGCTAAAATTTCTGAAATATCTATCTAAATTAAAGAGTTGAACATGCTATAAACATTAAAGTTGCGGGCTTTTTTTTTTTTACTGTTTCAATGTTTTTTTTTTTTCAAAATTAAGATTTAAGTACATTGTGATAATAAATTTTATTGTAGTTAATAGTTAGGCTTAATTATGTTTTCATTGTGTAATTTAGTATTTTTATATTTTGTTCTTGTAATTTATTTTCATAGCATCTTATATATGTTCAAGTTTTATTTTTAGTTCCTGTCAACTTCAACTTAAAAATGTTAAATTATTGACATCATATTGGGTTGCGTTAAAAAATGAAAAAAAAAATACAAGGATTCAAATTGTAAAAAGAATTTATAGAGAAAAAACCATTTACAATAATAAAAAAATAGGAAAAAAATCATTTACAAGAAAAAAATCTGAAAAAATATTACATTAGAATAAGAAAAATGCATAGACTTAAAAGTCAACATATTTGCTAGCAGAAAAATAATTACACTTTAAATATAATGTATGAGTTTAATTGAAAATTAGTATAAAATAATAACTTTCAAAAATATTGCATAAGAATAACACATTTCTCACCTTTTTCCTTTCTTCAACACTATAATGTCATATTTAGGTTTTTTAAGAATCTTTTTAAGTTAAAAAGTTTAATGATGCTCTGTCAATATACAACTTAATTTTTAGATAAAAATATACATGATTTTTTAAATTAAAAATACTCATTTTGAATTAACTATACTTAAACATACACTTAGATGCCTTTTAGGTTTTCTTTTTACTTAAAATGGTTTCTTAAAAACCAAAATGTGGTATTTTAAAAGAAACTTGTGAGATCATGTCAGACCTTATCCGTGTTAGGTCATGGGCTCTTGAAGATTATATTTGACTTGTCTTCATCTTCGTCTTCTATGAATAATGATAAAAAAATGAGAGAACATACAAAAATATGTAAACGTATTGGAGGAAGAAACATTATAAGAAGTAAATTAATTATTCATTTATGCGTTCATGTCAAGAGTTTCTAGAATATGTGTATTTCTCTTTTATGAGGCATGTGTGTAAGAGAGACAATGATTATTATACACGATTTGGGAAAGAATATGAAGTATTTATGTAATACATGAATAACCTTAACAAGGATAAAATAAATTTAAAAATGCAATGATTATTTAACTTATTAAATTTAAATATCATATATTAAATTTTCATTAACTTATACATTATATTTAAGATTTACTTATTTCTAGTATAAAAAGAAATAAATATATTTTTCTCTTAGTTTATCTTTTCACCTTTTTTAATTTAATTTT